>Ga0074195_1000398_pt1 | contig 90782 bp, 74 predicted proteins | sample EPASupsiteHSE623_FD_64525 | JGI IMG/M metagenome (GOLD analysis project Ga0074195, IMG submission 64525) | Bioremediated contaminated groundwater from EPA Superfund site, New Mexico - Sample HSE6-23 | ecosystem: Environmental > Aquatic > Deep subsurface > Groundwater > Contaminated ...
AAGGCTCACGATGGGCTGGTAGTGGAGCTCGAGTTCCGCACGGGCGATCGCCTGCTCCAGATCGAGCTTGAGTGCGAAGCGCTCGGCCGCCCGCTCGTTCATCGACGGTTCGTAGAGGCGGAAGCAGTCGCGACCGGCCTGCTAGGCGCAGTACATAGCCAGGTCTGCATTACGCAGCATCTCGCTCAGGCTGGCGCCGTCACATTCATAGAGGGCCACGCCGACGCTGGCAGAGACGTTCAGGCACACGCCGCCCTCCCGCACCGGCTCCCGTAAGGATGCCAGCACTTTCTCTGCGATAGCCGATGCCGCCTCCGGTCCGCCGCAGTCGGGCAGGACCAGGGTGAACTCATCACCGCCGAAGCGCGCGACGGTGTCGTCGATGCGCACCGCGCTCCGCAGCCTCTTCGCGACCTCCTGCAGCACGAGATCCCCTGTCACGTGCCCGGCGCTATCGTTCACCGCCTTGAAATGATCGATGTCCAGCAGCATCAAGGCGAGAGGCTCCCGGGAGCGCCTCGAGTGCGCCATGGCGAGTGCGAGCCGGTCATTGAGAAGTGCACGGTTCGCAAGATCGGTGAGCGGATCGTGCAATGCCATGTACTCGATCGCGGCCTGCGCCGCCTTTCGCTCCGAGATGTCGCTCACGAGAGTGAGCGTCGCCTGGCGCCCGACGTACTCGACGACCTGGCTGCGTGTCTCCACGGGCACTGGCCGCGACCCCGAGGTCATCACTTCCAGCTCGCCCTCGCCGTTCGCCCCCCCCCTACCCCCACTACCCCTCCCCGCGCCCCCCTCTTCCCCCAAAAACTCCTGGCCGGGGCGGGGTGGACGGGCCGGCAGCAGGAGCGCAAGCCGCGCCCGGCCGCAACACAGGAGCGCCGCCCGGGTCTGTCGGCCGCAAACGGGCCCGGCCGTCAGGCCGGCGTCAGGCCTTGGCGGCGGCCAGGGCCATGGCCGCCGCGGCGGCCTCCCATTCCCCGGCCGGACAGAAATCCTTTTCCAGAATCTCGAAGAATTCGCCCGGACCAAGCCGCAGCCCGGGATGCCCGGGATGCTTGCGACGAAGCCAGGTCGGGGCCTCGCGGGCTTCGTCCACATTGTCGGCGGTGAAGGTCACAAGGGGCGTCCGGCCGTCCGCGCCGCACTTGTACAGCAAATAGGACTTGGTCATGGCGTCCTCCCGTTGTCTGGGCTTGCCCCGACTCTACCCTTTTTCGTGGTCCGGGGCAGGGCCCCGGCTTACGCGACGACGCTACACCGCCCAGGCGGCGCTGGCGCGGCGGGGGCCGGCGGAAAAACGCATGGCCAGTTCGTAGGCCACGTTGACGTCCTTCATGGCTTCCTCGTCGCCGCCGAGGTCGGGGTGGTGCAGGCGGGCCATCTGCCGGTAGGCCCCTTTGATTTCGTCCACCGAGCAGGGGTAGTCGAGGCAAAGGATGTCGTAGGCGCATTTGAGATTCATGCCGGCCTTGCGGGCGATTTCCCGGGCCCGGTGCTGGCGTTCGCTGTCGAGGCGGAAACCGCCGGCCGCCCGCTCCTGGGACCGGGCCGAGGCGGCGCGCCCGGACGCCTGGGCGGTGCGGAAGCCGGCAGACGCGCGCGCCCCGGCCTGTCCCGTCTGGGAACTGTCGGCCGAGGCGTGGCGCCGGGATTGTCCCGAAGCGGAACCTGGCTGGCTCCCGGCCGGCCCTGCGGCGGAACCGGACGGCCGGCCGGCGGAAGGACCGGGCCGGGCTCCGGCGGCGTGGCCGTGCCGGGCGTCGCGATCATGGCCGGCAGATCCGGTCTTGGCGCGGAAGGCGCTCTCGGCGCGCGGGCGCTCCCGGTTGGCGGAACCGGCGGCGGAGGCGGTCCGGAAGGACGCGTTGTCGCCGGCGGCGCGACGTCCGGCCTCCTCGCCGGCCGGACCGGGCCGGGCCTGGGGACCGGACTCGGTTTTGGCGTCAAAGCCGGGCCGGGTCCGGGTCCAGGGGCGCTCCGAGGTTCCGGCCGGGCCGGCGTGGGGCTTGCTGCCGGCTGCGGTTGCGGAGGAAAAGCGTTTGTCGCGGCCGCCGTGGGAGGCCGGACCGGGCTGGGAACGGTGGCGCGACTCGCCGGGACGGGCGTCGCGAGCCGCAAACCGGCTGCCGGCGGTCTCGGGACGGGCGGAGGCGCCGCAAGGACGGCCGGCGCCCCGGGCCATCTTCAAATTTCTGAGCACATCCTGAAGATGGAGCAGAATCTCCTGCAAGATCGTGCGGGTGCGATTCAACTGGAGTTCCAGGGCCTGCCAGTCCGTCGACCCGTGCGCGGTCCTGGAGTTGCAGTCCCACTGCCCTTGCGTTTGCCTATGCATGGTGTGCCGCCCGCGCTCCCTCAGGAAACCGCCAACGCGCCCCGCCGCACGGACAAGGAACACGCAACGACCTGGCATCTTTGGCCATTTTAGAAAAAAACATCATTTTCCCTTAACATTTCTACGCAATCCCCCAAACCAAGGCAAGGCGAATTTCCTATCGACCGATTTCGCCATGACATTACGGCTAGTGACAGGGGATGTTGTTTTGATGTAGGAGCGTCGCAGTAGGATCGACGCCGCATTTGCCGGCCAATGCGCCCGTGCGCGCCACGAGAGGAATCCGAGGACACCCATGAAACCGACCGATGCCGAAGTCGCCAAGCCATTCGTTGACGCCACCAAGCACGTACTGACCATGATGGCCCAGCTCGACCCCAAGCCCGGCAAGCCTTATGTCAAGAAAGTCTCGGAGGCGGAAGGCGACGTGTCTGCCGTCGTCGGCCTGACCGGGGATAGAAACGGCAGTGTTTCCATAAGTTTTTCCAAAAAATGCGCCATCGCCATCGTCAGGAACATGCTTGGCGACGACATCGCCGACATCATCCAGGACGCCAAGGACGCCGTCGGAGAAATCACCAACATGATTTCCGGACAGGCCAGGGCCGGCCTGAGCCAGCTGGGGCTCAACCTGTCGGCGTCCACCCCCACCGTCATTTTTGGCGACAACCATACCATCACCCATATCACCAGCGGAACGGTGGTGGCCATTCCCTTCACCACGGACCAGGGAGATTTCACTTTGGAGTTCTGCTTCGAGTGATCGCCGCACGCCGGCGCGCTCCGGCCCGGCCCGTCGCCGCGCCCGGCGCGGATTGGCGACGCGGCCAAGGACGGCCGTCATGGCAACCGCCGACACCCCCCGCCCCCAGCCAGAAGTCCCGACACATGGTGTTTTCTGACGCCCTTGAAACCAGGAAAGGAACGCGACGTCCGGCAACGGCACTGTTCGCCGTCTGCCTGCTCGTCGTTTTCGCCCTTGGCCTGACGGTCCGGGCGGCCCCGGCCGCCGAAACCGGGGAGGCCCTGCCGGCCAGCCTGGAAGCGGCCCTGTTCCGGCTGCCCAAGGGCGATCCCTCGGGACAGGTCCTGGCCGTCCTGACCCTGGTCTCCGCTCCCGGCTGGCACGCCTATGCCGTCGGCCCGGCCGAATCCGGCCAATCGGCCTCGGCCTCCCTGCGCCTCGGCGACGCGGCGGCCACGGCGCTTTTCCCGCCGGGCGCGCCAACCCCCGACCCCCTCGATCCGGACAAAACCGTGCTGGTCTACGAGGGCAGAACCCCGATTTTCGTGCCCATTCCCGATGCGCTGCGAAACGGCCCCGCCCTGTCGGGAATTGTGCGGGTCTTTTCCTGTTCCGAAACGAGCTGCTGGCCTTCGACGCTTCCCGTGGACGTGCCCCTGGCCGACCGGGACGTCGCGGCTTTGCCCCCGGCCGAAGGCGCGCCGTGGTGGCCGCTGTTTTCGGCCCTGCGCAACGCCGCCCTGGCCACGCCGCTGTCCACCTGTCCGGAACCGGCCCTGCCGCCCGGCCTGCGTCCCCAGCCTGCCGCGCCGGCCCAGGCAGCCGCCCCGCCTGCGGCGGCAGCCGCCGAAAACGGCCATGACGCGCCGCCGGCCCTCTCCCCGCGCTCCTTCACCCCGGCCCTGGAAGTCTCCAGCCTGCTCAAGGCCGCCCTGCTCGCCTTTGCCGCCGGCCTGATCCTCAACTTCATGCCGTGCGTGCTGCCGGTGGTCAGCCTCAAGCTCTCGGGGCTTCTGGCCATGAGCGGCGAGGAAGGCCGCCAGGAACGGCGGCGCATCCTGCGCGAGCACAACTTCTTCTTTGCCCTTGGCATCCTCATCTATTTCCTGTGCCTGAGCTTCATCCTCGGCGCGTTCGGCATGGCCTGGGGCGAGATGTTCCAGTCGCCCTCCCTGGCCATCGTGGTCACGGTGGTGCTTTTCGCCCTGGGCCTGAGCCTTTTCGGGGTGTTCCATCTGCCGGTGGTGGATCTGCGAATCTCGTCGGGCGGCCGGGGCCATACCCGGCGCGGGGCGTTTCTGACCGGGGTGCTGACCACGCTTTTGGCCACGCCGTGCAGCGGGCCGTTTCTGGGAGGCGTCCTGGCCTGGACGCTGCTCCAGCCTCTGCCCGTGGTCATGACCGTTTTCGCGGCCATCGGGCTCGGCATGGCCTCGCCGTACGCCGTCCTGGCCCTGTGGCCGCGTCTGGTGCGTTTTCTGCCCCGGCCGGGGGCCTGGATGCAGACCCTGGAAAAGGGCATGGCCTTTTTATTGATCGGCACCTGCCTGTATTTCCTGGCGCTTTTGCCGCCAAGCCGGCTTTTGCCAACACTTGGGGCGCTGTGGGCCACGGCCGTCGGGGCCTTCATCTTCGGCCGGGGCTCCAACCTGTCCCACAGCCTTGCCCGGCGTCTCGCCTCCGGGCTTGTCGCCCTGGCCGTCATCAGCGGCGGCCTGGCCTTTGCCCTGGCCTATGCCCCGCCGGCCGAGGCGCAGTGGACGGCCTACACGCCGGAAGCCTTTGCCGAGCGCCTGGGCAAGGAGAATCTGGTGCTCGATTTCACGGCCGACTGGTGCCCGACCTGCAAGCTGCTGGAGCGCACGGTGCTCACCCCGGCGCGGCTGACCGAATGGGAGGGGCGGCACAGGACGGTGTTCATGAAGGTGGACCTCACCCGCCAGACGCCGCCGGCCATGGCCTTGCTGCGGGCCCTTGGCAGCCGGTCGATTCCGCTGGCCGCCTTTTTCCCGGCCGGGGAGGAGGCGAAAAAGCCGCTGGTGCTGCGCGACCTGTTCACGGTGCGCCAGTTCGAACAGGCCCTGGTCGAAGCCTTCGGCCCGCCGGCCGGGACGCCGCCCCCCGCGCCCTGACCGGTCAGAGGCGTTTCTTGAAACCCGCCCCGGCCCCGTAGCCCATGGCGGCGTAAAAGGCGTGGGCCGGACCGCGATCCCGGCCCGAAACCAGCATGACGTAAAAGCAGTCCCGCTCCCGGCCCCGGCGCTCCAGCTCCCCAAGCAGCCGCCGCCCCACGCCCCGGCGGCGATGGGTTTCGGCCACAATCAGATTCTCCACCACCAGAAAAGGCCGGCAGCCGCCCACGCAGTCCAGACAGACGATGCCGAGCGCCGCCCCGGCCAGGAAGCTGCCGTCGCGCACGCCGACAAGATGGTAATCGGGATGGGCCGCCATGCCGGCAAACGCCGTTTCCAGACGGGCAAGCGGGGTCGGCAGCCCGGAAAGCGCCTCGAACAGCCGGGCCAGCTGGGGCAGATCAGCCCGCTCGATGTCGCCGACGCCCATAAGGCCTCCTTCCGCAAGCGGCCACAAACAAAAGGGAGCTCTCGCCGCTCCCCGAAAAAGCCCCCCCAGCCGGGGGGAATCATTCCCCCCGGCCGCCGGGGGCACATGGCCGCACCCCGGCCCGCCATCGCTTATTGGGCGTGGGCCGGCAGGGGCGCGACCACCGGTCCGGCCGCCGGCGCGGCCGCCGGGCTGGCGGCCAGCACAGGCGCGACCCCGGCCGCCTTCCTGGCCTGGACGATCCGGAACCCCTTGTCGAGGAGCTTGGCCGTCTCGCGCTCGCGCACCCGGGGGTTGCGCGAACCGAGCACCACGGCGATCAGCCGCGTATCGCCGCGCCTGGCCGTGGCCACGATGTTGTAGCCCGAGGCGCAGACAAAGCCGGTCTTGAGCCCGTCCACGCCCTCGTAGCGGCCAAGCAGGGAATTGGCGTTGTGGCGCTGGCGGTTGTTGTGGGTGAAATACTGCATGGAATGGATGGTCAGCGACTTGGGAAACTGCTCCAGGTAGGCGTTGGCCAGCCGCAGCATGTCCCGGGCCGTGGTGAGCTGGCCGTCGGCCGGCAGGCCGTTGGGATTCATGAACACGGAATTGGTCATGCCCAGCCGCCTGGCCGTATCGTTCATGAGGGCCACGAACGCATCGGCATTGCCGTTTTCCAGATACTCGGCCATGGCCATGCAGGCATCGTTGGCCGAAGCCACGGCAATGCCCTTGATGAGGTCCGTAACCTTGACCGACTCGCCCGAACGCAGGCGCATGGAGGAGCCGCCCTGGGCGGCGGCCCGCTCGGGCACGTCCACCACGTCCCAGGGGCGCAGCCGGCCCTGGCGGATGGCGTCGAAGATGATGTAGAGGGTGAGGATCTTGGTCAGGGAGGCCGGCGGAATCTGGACATCGGGATTCTGCTCGTAGAGCACCTCGCCCGTGTTCATGTTCCACAACATGGCCGATTTGACGGTAAGCGGACGGACGGCGCAGCCTTCGCCGACATCGCCCTCCTCGTTCTCCTCGACCGGGGCCGCAACCGCCTTGGCCCGCCGGGACTTTCTGCCGGCGCCTTCGGCCCGGGACGGCGCAGCCGCCTTGACGGACTTCCTGGCCGGTCCGGCGCTTTTCTCCGCCTTGGACGATTTCCGGACGCCGGCCTTGGGACGGTCCTTTTCGGCCTGCCCGGTTTTCTTGGCCAGGGCCACCCCGCTGCCGGCAATCGGCGCGGCAATGAAAATGAAAACAGCCACCAGGACCATCAGAAGGGCGCGATGTGTATGTTGCATGCGGACGGGTTCCCCTTGCAAGGCGAAAACGACGGACTCGCCCGGCACGGCGCGGCGACGACGGACAGGGTCTGCGGCGACGACGGCGTTTGCGCTTTTACCTGCGCCCCGGTGGAAAGTCAAAACCCGGACGCCTGCCGTTGCGCCCGGCTGGCGCATGCCGTATTGTCCGGAGATGGAGCGGGCGATGCGCCGGCGTCGCCCCCCATCCCAGGAGCCCAGCATGTTGCGACGCCTTGCCGCTGTGACCCTTTTCGCCCTTCTGGCCCTGTCCGGGTGCGCCAGCGCTCCCGGCGCGTCCAACCTGACCGTGCGCACGACGGGCGACGCCCGCGTTTACGGAGTCTATACCGCCAACCGGCACTTCACCGGCTGGCATTGATCCGCCCATCATGACCGATTCCCACGACGCGCCCGATATCCAGCTCCGCCTGCAAAAGCTCGAGGAGGCTTTTGCCGACCATAACGGCTATCAATTCAAGAAGGCCATGGCCGAGTTGCGCCGGGCGACCAAGATGCAGGCCAATGCCGTGGCCATCGCCCGGGCCGAACTGGGCGAGTGCCGCAAGGATTCCGAACGCACCCGCAAGCAGTGCGTGGATTTGCAGGCCAAGATCAAAACCGTGGTGGCCCGGTTCGAGGGCACGTTCACCTCGTTTGAGAAGTTCCGCAAGGCCATCCGCGTGGTGGAAATGATGCGCAGCCACGAGGACCTGCCGACCATCCTGGGCCGCATCAAGGAACTGTTCGGCCTGCGGGCCGTGGGGCTGGTGCTCAATGCCGGGGAATACGCCGAATTTGCCCCGCCCGGCGCCCGGCTGGCCGATGCCGCCTCCATGGTCCAGGCCCTGGCCGCCCTGTCGCCCCAGACCCGCCGGGCCGCCCCGTTCCTGGGCTCCGTCACGGCCGTGCCCGACCCGGAATTCTTTTTCGGCCCGGGCTTTTGCGCCGAACGCAAGGTGCTGCTGCTGGGCTCGTGCTTCATCGCGCCGCTGCGCGACAAGTTCGCGCCGCAAAACATCATCGGCATCCTGAGCTTTTTCGACTCCAATCCCGACCGCTACACCAGCGAGAAGGGCTCGGAGTTCGTCTCCCATTTCGCCGACATCCTGGGCTACGCCATCGTCGACATCACGGACCGCAAAAAGGCCGAACGCCTGCGCGAGGACGTGGAGCGCATGACCCGCCATGACCTCAAATCGCCCCTGACGGCCGTGCTGACCCTGCCCCAGCTGTTGCGCCGCGAGGGCAACCTGACCGACCGGCAAAACGAGATGCTCGGGCTCATGCAGCACGCCGGCTACCGCATGCTCAACATGATCAACCAGTCGCTGGACCTCTACCGCATGGAGCGCGGGGTCTACGAGCTCTCGCCCCAGGAGGTGGACGTGCTGCCCATCCTCGACAACATCGCCGGGGAGTTGCACGGGGTCATCGAGGACAGCGGGCTGGCCCTTGACGTGGCCGTGCGGGGACGCCCCCGCCGGCCCGAAGACGTCTTTGCCGTGCGCGGCGAGGAAATGCTGCTCTACACCATGCTGTCCAATCTCATCAAAAACGCCCTGGAAGCCTCGCCCCGGGGCGAGCGGGTGGCGGTGGCCCTGACCGAGGGCCCGACGCTCGATCTGGCCATCCACAACGCCGGCGCGGTGCCGCCCCAGGTGCGCGGCAACTTCTTCGAGAAATTCGCCACCGCCGGCAAAAAGGACGGCACCGGCCTTGGCGCCTACGGGGCCAAGCTCATTGCCGAGACCCACGGGGCGAAAATCGCCATGGCCACGTCCGACGAACGCGGCACCACCATCACGGTGTTCTTTCCCCGTCTGGCCAGGGCCCCCCGGGCCGCGGCCGACGCCCAGGCCGGTCGCGCCGACTCCCGTTCGGCCATCCGCTGACGGGGGGCCGGACAACGGCCGCCGCTGCCTTCCCTGAAATCCTCGGACAGCGCCGGCATCGGGCGGCAGCGCACACTGCGGGACCCCTGCCTGGGCCACGGCGAGTCGGCGCGCCCGGCCCGAAAGACAGGGACGGGAAACCGTTGGTCGGACAAGAGGGGACGCGGGCGGCGGAAACGAACGGTCAGGCCCGCACGGAAAGCGAGGCCCCGGGCCGGCCCTGGCCGGCCGACGCGCCGGAACGGCCGTAGGCCCGAAGCGCCCGGCCGGAAATGGACGGAAACGTCGTCGTGGCCGCGGTCTGCCCCGACGCGGTCCCGGCGGATTGGCCGGCCGCGGCGTAGAGGCTCACGGCCACGGCCGTCTGGCGGGAGCGGGCTTCGCCCTGGCCGGCATAGTCGCGCCCCGGCGTTTCCCGGCCGCCATCGCCGGAGGCGGCCGGCGCGACCGGCGGAGAGCCGGCGGCCTGGGCAGGGGAAAGGGTCTGGGCGGCAGAGGCCGGGGCGGCCCCGGATTCCGAGGCCCCCTGGACGTCGGCCCGGGTCGCGGCCGCCGGCTGGGGCGGATCGGACACGACCGGAGCCTGGACCGCATACAGTCCGAGCACGCCGTATCCGCCGCTGTCCACCGCATCCAGCATGGCTGGCCTCCCTGCGCCTGAACCCGTATCGTCTTTCCTATCGGCCCCCCGGGGATGGTTCTTTAGTCCCGGCCCGAAATCGCGTATACGGGGCCTCCATGACCATGCCCGCCCTGGCCGTCTACGCCGTCACCGAAAAAGGAGCCCGTCTGGGCCGCCGTCTGGCCGACCGGCTCGGCGGCGCGCTGTATGTCCCCAACCGGCTGGCCGGGGTCGCCGGAGGCCGGGGCTACGCCTCCCTGTCCGCCCTCGCGGCCGAAACCTTTGGCCGTGTCCCGGCCCACGTCTTCGTGTGCGCCTGCGGCATCGCCGTGCGGGCCATCGCCCCCCTGGTGCGCGACAAGCGGACCGATCCGGCGGTGGTGTGCCTGGACGATGCCGGCCGTTTCGCCATAAGCCTGCTCTCCGGCCACCTGGGCGGGGCCAACGAACTGGCCCGGCTGGCGGCCGAGGCGGTCGGGGCCGTGCCGGTGGTCACCACGGCCACCGACGCCGCCGGCGCGCCGGCCGTGGAACTGCTGGCCCGGGAGGCCGGGCTGGCCATGGACAACGCCGGGGCCACCCGGCGGGTCAATGCCGCCCTGGCGGCCGGAGGGCCGGTGGCCGTGTTCGATCCCCTGGGGCTGTTCACCGTGGCCGATCCGGCTGCGGCGCGATTTTTCGAGTGGGTGGCCGAGCCGGCCGCCCCGGCCCCGGACACGCCCCTGGTCCTGGTCGACTGGCGGCTTGGCCCGGAGACCCCGGACCGGCTCTATCTGCGCCCCCGGGTGCTGGTGGCCGGCGTGGGCTGCCGCCGGGGCGCGCCGGCCCGCGACGTCCTGGACCTGCTGGAAACCGTCTGCCGCAAGCACCGGCTGGCGGTCAAAAGCATCGGGCTTCTCGCCTCCATCGAGGCCAAGCGCGACGAACCCGGGCTGGCCCGGGCCGCCGAGGCCCTTGGCGTTGCGATGCGTTTTTTCACGGCCGACGAGCTGGCCACGGTCCCCGTGCCGCATCCATCGGCCACGGTGGCCAAACATATGGGAGTTGGCAGCGTATGCGAAGCGGCAGCGATTCTGGCCTCGACGGGCGGCAGACTCCTGGCCCCCAAAGCCAGGACAGGCTTTTCCACGGCGGCTATCGCCCTGGGCGGCTGACCGTCGTCGGGCTTGGCCCCGGCGACGCGGGGCTTCTCGCCCCCATGGCCGCCCAGGCCCTGGACGCGGCCGACCTGATCGTCGGCTACACGGCCTATATCGAACTGGTGCCGCCGGGGCTGCTGGCCGGCAAGGACGTGGCGGCCACAGGCATGACCGGCGAGGTGGCCCGCTGCCGGCGCGCCCTGGAGGCGGCCGCCGAAGGCCGCCGGGTGGCCCTGGTGTCCAGCGGCGACGCCGGCGTCTACGGCATGGCCGGGCTGGCCCTGGAAATGCTCGAAACCATGGATCTCGGCAACCGGGTGGGCTTTTTCGTCGTGCCGGGCATCCCGGCCGTATGCGCGGCCGCCGCCCTGCTCGGCGCGCCGCTGACCCACGACTTCGCCGTGGTCAGCCTGTCGGACCTGCTCACGCCCATGGAGGTCATCCGCCGCCGCATCGACGCCGCCCTGGCCGCCGATTTCGTTTTGGCCCTGTACAACCCCCGCTCCAAACGGCGCACCGGCCACCTGGCCGGGGCCCTTGCCGCCGCCGCCCGGCACCGGGCCCCGCAAACCCCTGTCGGCATGGTCAAGAACGCCTTCCGCTCCGGCCAGGAGATCCGCATCGCGCCGCTGTCTGCGGCCGATCCGGACTGGGCCGACATGCTCACCCTGGTGGTCATCGGCAACAGCGCCACCCGCATGGCCGGGGAGCGTCTGCTCACCCCGCGCGGCTATGCCGGCAAGTACGATCTGGGGGGCTGATTCCCGACGGCATCGGGCGGCATTGTGCCGTCTTTTCCGGGCCCTGCACCTTGACAGGCTGTCCGGGCTGGCCGTACACCCTCTAAGTGAAAAATTATTCTTGGAAGGAGGTGTGTGGGATGAGAAAGGCGTTGTTTACGATTGCAGCATGCGCGGCGTTGGTGGGCTTCGTGGGCCTGCCCGCGTTGCAGGCCGTGGAAGCTCCGGCCGACATGGTGATCAAGGCCCCGGCGGGCATGACCGCCACCCAGGCGGAAGTGGCGTTTTCGCACAAGGGCCACGGAAAGATCGACTGCAAGGTCTGCCACCACAAAGGCGAGGCCACCCAGAAGTGCGCTTCGGCCGGCTGCCATGACAGCACTGACCCCAAGGACAAGACCAGCGACAAGTCCTTCTACCGCGCCTACCACGACATGAAGAGCGAAAAGAGCTGCGTGGGTTGCCACAAGAAGGAAACCAAGGGCCCGACCAAGTGCCCCGAGTGCCACCCGAAGAAGGCGGCTTCGTAAGCCCGACGTGCCACGAGGCCGGGAGCCTATCCCCCGGCCTCGTCCCGTTTTTCGCGACGAAAAATCCGGCCGAGGTGCCCCATGCCGACCCAAAAGCCCCGTTTAGCCGCCGACGACGACATCATCGACCTGACCGACCTCGGGGATGCGGGAGGAAGCGGTTCAGACGACGAGCCCGTGGACATGAGCTTTGAAAACGAGCTTGACGACCTGTTCGGCGATGTCGACTCCGCGCCGGCCAAAGCCGCCGCTCCCGCCACGGACGACGCCTCGGACGACGACGTCCTGGATCTGACCGGGCTTGGCCTTGACGAACCGACGGCCGCGTCCGACGCCGACGATGCGGACGACGACGCCCTGGATCTGGCCGGATTTGCTCTCGGCGACGACGCCGCCACGGCCGATGCCGACGACGACGTGCTGGACCTGGCCGGCCTCGACCTCGACGCCCCCTCGGCCACGGCCGGCGGGGACGACGACGCCCTGGATCTGGCCGGACTCGATCTTAACGACGAGGCCGCGCCGGCCACGGCCGGCGCAGACGACGACGCGCTCGACCTCGCCGGCATGGATTTCGGCGATGACGCCCTGAGCGCCGACGCCGGCGAAGCCGACAGCGACGCCCTGGATCTCGGCGGACTCGATTTCGACGCCGGCGAACCCGCCCCGGCCACGGCCGGCGCGGATGACGACGCGCTCGACCTCGGGGACCTGGATTTCGGCGACGCCGGCCTGCCGGCCAGCGATGCGGCGGACGACGCCCTGGGCCTTGGCGATGACGCCCTGACCGCCGACGAAGCCGACGGCGACGCCCTGGATCTCGGCGGACTCGGCCCCGACGCGGAGTTGGACGCCGAACTGGACGCCCTGGAAGACGCCAACCCGGACGACGCCGGCACGGGCCTGGATTTCGGCGATCTGGACGACGACAAATTTTCCGAACCGGCCGCAGCGGCAGACGACGCCCTGGACATGGCCGATCTGGACCTCGACGGTCTGCTTGACGGGGGCGGCACGGCCAAAACCCCGCCGCCGCTCCTGGCCGTCGACGACGACGCCATCACCGACGACCTGCTCGACACCCTGCCCGAGGCTCCCGCTCCGGGCGGTGCGCCTGCCGGCCCGGACCTCGGCCTCGATTTCGATGACGACGCCCTGCCGGACCTTGGGGAAGCCCCGGCCGAAGCCGATGCGGGCCTCACGGACGCCGCCCTGGCGGCCGGAGCCGTCGCCGCCGGCGCAGTGGCCGCCGCAGCCGTGGCCATGGCCGCCGGCAAAGACCGCGCCGCCCCCAAAGAAGACGCAATCAATCTTGCGGCTCTCGACGAACTTATCGACACGGCCAAAGGCAGCCACGCCGAAGCCGCCCCGGAGGGACAAAACGCGCTGGCGGCCATCAGCGCCCTGTCCGACCGGCTGGCCGCCCTGGAAGCGGCCAGCGCCTCCCTGGCAGGGAAGTTCGACGCCCTGCCGCCGCCGGCGGACGAGGAATTTCTGGCCTCGGCCCTGGCCATCCGCCTGGAAGAGACCCTGGCCGCCCGCCTTGACCCCCTGCTGGCCGCCCAGGGCCCGTCCCCGGACCTGGAGGGATTCAAAAAGGACCTGCTTGCCGAAATCGAGGCCCGAAAGCCCGACCGCGGGGCCTTGCTGGCCGAACTGGGCCAGGAGCTGCCCCCGGCCGGCGATCTGGTCCACAAGGCCGACATGGCCGAGGCCATGGACAGCCTGCGCGCGGCCATCGCCCGGCTGGAAGCCCTGTCCCAGGCCCGCCAGACCCAGTTTGCCGACTTCTCCGACGCCCTGGAGACGCGAATCGCGGAAATGCGCCGGGAAATGCCCGCGCCGGAAGACTTCGTTTCGCCCCAAAGCTTCTCCGGGGCCCTGGAAGGCCTCCGCGAAACCCTGCGCCTGGATTTCAGCCAGACCCTGGAATCCCGGCTCCAGGAGGTCGTCGAGGCCGCCCGGCAGGCCGCCCGCGAGGAAGTCGCCGCCCTGGGCCAGTCCCTTGGCGCGCGCCTCGATGCGCTTGAGGGCGACCGCCTCGATCCCGGGGCCGTGACCAGCCGCCTTGACGCCCTGGAAGCCGGCCGTTTTGATCCAGACGCCCTGACCTCGCGGCTTGACAGCCTCGAAGCGCACATCGCCCCGCAGGCCCTGGCCGAGCGCGTCCGCGACGCCCTGGCCCCGGACTTCGCCGGCAAGGCCGCCCTGGAGGACGTGGCGCAGACCGCCGCCGCGGCCGAAAAGATCGCCAACGACGCCCTGGCCGGCCTGGAAGCCAAACCCGGGGCCGAGACCCTCGACGCGGCCGTCGGCGCCCTGCGCGACGAAATGGCCTCGGCCACGGAAGCCGCCGCCCATACCGCCGAGGAAGCCATCTCCTCTCTCGGCGACGCCCTGGCCGCCCGCCTCCAGACCCTGGAAACCCGGCACATCGACCCGGAATCCCTGGCCGAGCGGGTGCGAAACGCCCTGCTCAAGCAACTTCCCGACGCGCAGGCCCTCCAGGAAACCGCCGAGACCGCCATCCGGGCCGAAAACGCCGCCAACGACGCCCTGGCCAGACTCGACGGCAAGGTCGGCGGCGAAGAGCTCGACGCGGCCGTCAGCCCGCTGCGCGACGAACTGACCCGCACCGCCGACGCCGCCAGCCAGATGGCCCGCGAGGAAGTCCAGGCCCTGGGCGACGCCCTGGCCGGCCGCCTCGACACCCTGGAATCCAAGACCATTGACCCCGAATCCCTGGCCCAACGCATCCGAAGCGCCGTGCTCTCGGAGCTGCCCGATGCCGACAGCCTCCAGCAGACCTCGGAAACCGCCGTCCGGGCCGAAAATACCGCCAACGACGCCCTGGCCAGACTGGGCAGCAAGCTCAACGTCGAAGCCCTGGAAGCCGCCCTCAAGGCCCTTCGCGACGAGATCATCAAGGAAATCGAACGGATCGTCCCCGGCGCCGCCGCCGCCATCATCCGCCAGGAAATCAACGCCCTGGCCAAGGAACTCCTGTAGGGACGACCGGCCCTCAGCGCCTCCGGCGGCCGGGAGGGGATGATCCCCTCCCGGACCCTCCCCGGCGGAAAGGCAAGACAAGGGCCGGCATCCACGGCTCTGGCGCCCATCCGCCGTCCCTTCCCACCTTTGACCCCCTTTATCCAGGGGGTCCGGGGGGGATGATCCCCCCCGGCCGCCGGAGGCCGCCTTTCGTTTCGTTCCCCTTCGCGTCAACCACAGACCCTAGCGCTACGCGCACAGCTTCGTGGCGATTGCGGCGATATGGCGGCCCTGGAACCGGGCCGCTTCCAGTTCGTTTTCGCTGGGCAGGCGGGAGCCGTCGCCGCCGGCAATGGTGGTCGCGCCATAGGGCGAGCCGCCGGTGATCTCGTCCAGGCGCATCTGGCCGGCAAAGGCATAGGGCAGGCCCACAATGACCATGCCATGGTGCATGAGCGTCTGGATAGACGAGACCAGCGTGGTCTCCTGGCCGCCGTGCTGGGTGGCGGTGGCGCAGAAAACGCCGCCGGCCTTGCCCACCAGCCCGCCGCGCGTCCAGATCTGGCCGGTGGCGTCCAGGAACTGCCGCATCTGGCCGCACATGTTGCCGAACCGGGTGGGCGTGCCGAAAATGACGGCATCGGCCGCCTCCAATTCCCCGGTGGTGCAAATCGGGACGTTGGCCTGGACCTGCTGGGCTTGCGTCGCACCCATCTTGGCGATGACGTCAGGGGCCAGCGTCTCGGGCACGCGCCGCAGCGTCGCCGCCGCGCCCGGGACCTGATGCACGCCTTCGGCCACGGCCTGGGCCATGGCCGCCACGTGGCCATACAGCGAATAGTACACGATCAGCACGTTCATGAAGCAGGGCTCCGGTTACTGGGTTCATCCACAATGCCATCCCTACGCCCCCCATGCCCCAAGGGCAAGCCCATGCGCCAACGCCCATCCCCTTGCCGCCAGGACGGATTTGCCTTACGCATACCGGCTGTTGCACTGCGCCTTGGAACGTGTAACAACAATTTCATATTGCACGCCTTTTCGCCGCGACAACCCTTTCCCCGGCCGAGACGGCCGGCGGGGAGCCTGCGCCCCGGTCCGCCCGACAGACACCGCCCATGCAGACAGCGCTGACCTGCCTCAAAGCCCTGGCCGACGCCTACGGCCTGTCCTTCGATCCGGCCGGGGCGGCCGATCGGTTCGGCCTGGGCCAGGACGAGCCCGACATGGCCACCGTGCTGGCCATGGCTGATGCGGCCGGGCTGGCCGCCCGGGCACAGGCCATGGACATCGACGCCCTGGCCTGCCTGCCCCGGTTCCCGGCCATGGCCCGGCTGGCCAACGGCAACAGCGTGCTGGTGCTTGGCGTTCGCCGGGACGGCGAAGGCGCCTTCGTGCGGGTGGCCGATCCCCTGGCCCGGGGAGCCGGCTCCTTTGAAGTGGACCGGGAGAGCTTTGCCAGGAGCTTCTCCGGCGAAGTCGTGCTGGCCGAGCCGAAGCGCTCCCGGTCCGGCCTGCGGGCCCTGGCCATGATCGGCCGCCACCACGGTCTGGCGCTGTCCCATGACGCCCTGGCCCACAGCCACGGCTACGCCGACGCCGAACCCACGCCCCGGGAACTGGCGGCCATGGCTGTGGCCGAGGGACTGACGGCCAGACTGACCCGGCTTTGCCCGGACGATCTGGCCGAACTCGGCGGCGCGTTTCCGGTGCTGGCCGTCCTGGCCGACGGCGAGGCCACGGTGCTGGCCGGCTGCCGGCCGACCGAGGCCGGACTGGCGGTCGACGTGGTGGACCCGGCGCGCCTGCCGCCCGGGCGCGAGACCATGCCCCTGGCCCGGCTGGCCGAAAAATGGGACGGCACGGCCATCCTGCTGACCCGCCGCCACAAGCTCGCCGACGAAAACCAGCCCTTCGGCTTCGGCTGGTTCGTGCCGGAAATCCTGCGCCACCGCCGGGCCTTTGCCGATGCGGCCGTGGCCGCCGTCATGCTCTACGTGCTGGCGCTGGCCATGCCCATGTATTTCCAGATCGTCATCGACAAGGTGCTCACCCACAAGGGGCTGGCCACCTTGCAGGTCCTCAGCTTCGGGATGCTGGCCGCCCTGGCCTTCGAGGCGGGCTTCGCCTATCTGCGGGGCATCCTCGTCCTGCACGCGGCGGCGCGCATCGACGTGCGGGTGGCGGCCCGGACCTTTGCCCGGCTGACGGCGCTGCCGTTGCGGTTTTTCGGCCAGGCCCGGGCGGGCGTGCTCATCCAGCACATGCAGCAGGCCGACAAGATCCGGGAGTTTCTAAGCGGCAAGCTCTTTACCACCCTGCTGGACGCCTGCGCCCTGCTCGTCTTCATCCCGGTGCTGTTTTTCTACAGCGCGCCGCTGACCCTGCTCGTGCTGGGGCTCAGCGTCGCGCTGGGGCTTTTCCTGGCCGTGGCCATCCCGGTCTTCCGGCGGCGGCTGACGGCGCTGTACCGGGCCGAGGGCGAACGCCAGTCGTATCTGGTGGAGACGATCCGGGGCATGGAGACGGTCAAGGCGCTGTCGCTGGAGCCGGCGCGGCGGCGCGGCTTCGAGGACACGGCGGCCCGGGCGGTGTCCATGCGCTTCGGCGTCGGCAAGCTGGCCAACGCGGCCACGGCCGGCGTGGGATTTCTCGAAAAGGTCATGACCCTCGCCATCCCCTGGATCGGCGTCTCGCTGGTTTTTGACGGCAGCCTGTCCGTCGGCGGGCTGATCGCCTTCCAGATGCTGTCGGGCCGGGTCACCCAGCCCCTGGTCCAGATCGTCTCGCTGCTCCAGGAATATCAGGAAAAAGGGCTGGCCGTGCGGATGCTGGCCGCCATCATGAACGAGCCGCCGGAACGGACCGGGGGCGGCGGCGTCCAGGCCCGGCTGGCCGGCGAGATCGTGCTCGACGCCGTGACCTTCCGCTACAGCCTGGAGCCCGGCGCGCCGGCGGCGTTGTCCGGGGTTTCGGCGAGGTTTCCGGCCGGGTCCATGATCGGCGTGGCCGGGCGCAGCGGCTCGGGAAAATCGACCCTTGCCCGGCTGCTCCAGGGGCTGTATCCCGTCAGCGACGGCGGGCTGCGCCTGGACGGCCACGACATGCGCGAGCTGGATCTGGCCTTTGTCCGCCGCCAGATCGGGGTGGTGCTCCAGGAGAACTTTCTGTTTTCCGGCACGGTGCGCGACAACATCGCCGTGGGCCGTCCCGGCGCGTCCATGGACGAAATCGTCTGGGCGGCGCGGCTGGCCGGGGCCGAGGAATTCATCCGGCGGCTGCCGCGCGGCTACGATACCGGGCTTGAAGAAAACGGGGCGAACCTTTCGGGCGGGCAGCGGCAGCGGCTGGCCATTGCCCGGGCGCTGCTGACCAATCCGCGCATCCTGATCCTCGACGAGGCGACAAGCGCGCTCGACGCCGAATCGGAAGCCATTGTCCAGGACAACATGGGACGCATCGGCCGGGACCGCACCACCATCATCATCAGCCACCGGCTGTCGATGCTGGCCGGGGCGGACGCCATCCTGGTGCTCGACGCCGGCAAGGCGGCGGATTTCGGGCCGCATGCGACGCTCTTGTCGCGCTGTGCGGTCTACCGCGACCTCTGGAACAGCCAGAACCGGCATGTCATGAATGTTCCAAAGACGTTGCCGCCAACCAAATAACCATAAAGAGTTTTCGGAGTTCCCATGTCCATTGCCATCATCGGCGGCGGGTTGGCGGGTTGCGAGTGCGCCTTGGCGCTGGCCCGGGCGGGCGTTTCGTCCACGGTGTTCGAGTGCAAGCCGGCGGTCTATTCGCCGGCCCACATCAGCCCCAATCTGGCGGAACTGGTGTGTTCCAATTCGCTGCGCTCCGACGAGCCGGCGACGGCTGTCGGGCTGCTCAAGGTCGAGATGGCCGAGCTTGGCAGCGCGGTGATCGCCGTGGCCCGGGAGACGGCTGTTGCGGCCGGCAAGGCGCTGGCTGTCAACCGCGAGCTTTTTTCCGCAGCCATGACGGCGCGCATCGAGGCCGAACCGCTGGTCACGCTCGTCCGCCGGGAGATCATGGGACTGGCCGATCCGGCGTTGGCCGGATTTGACGCCGTGGTCGCGGCGGCCGGACCGCTGGCTTCGGACCGGCTGGCAGCGAGCCTGGGCGAGGTCGTGGGCGGGGAAAGCCTGTATTTCTACGACGCCATCGCGCCCATCGTCACCACCGTGTCGGTGGACATGGAGCACGCCTTCTGGGCCTCGCGCTGGCAGGAGGGCGAAGGCGACTATCTCAACTGCCCGCTGGACGAGGCCGGGTACAAGGCGTTTGTGGCCGAGCTGCTGGCCGCGCGCAAGGTGGCCAGCCGGGATTTCGAGAAAGAGCTGCATTTCGAGGGCTGCCTGCCCATCGAGGCCATGGCCGAACGCGGCGAGCGCACCCTGGCCTTCGGGCCGATGAAGCCGGTGGGGCTGACCGATCCGCGTACGGGGCGGCGGCCGTATGCCGTGTTGCAGTTGCGCCCGGAAAACGCCGAGCGCAGCACCATGAATCTGGTCGGCTTCCAGACCAAGCTGGCGTACGGCGAGCAGGAGCGGGTGTTCCGGCTGATCCCGGCCCTGCACGCGGCCGAGTTCACGCGGCTTGGCAGCATCCACCGCAACACGTTTGTCAACGCGCCCAAGGTGTTAAACGAGCGGCTGGAACTTGCGTCGCGCCCGGGGACGTATCTGGCCGGCCAGATCACGGGCGTGGAAGGCTATGTGGAGTCGGCGGCCTGCGGGCTGTGGCTCGGGGTGCAGCTCGGCGCGCGGCTGTCGCGCGGGGTGGAGCTTGCCCCGCCGCCGCGCGAGACGGCGCTCGGGGCGCTGCTCAACCACCTGCGCACGCCGGCCAAGAAGTTCCAGCCGAGCAACGTCAATTTCGGGCTGACGCCGCCGCTTGAAGAGCGCATGCGCAAGGCCAACCGCAAACTGGCCTATCCCGAACGGGCCAGGAAGGCCTGGGAGCAATGGCGCGCGGCCCAAGCCCTGTAAGAAAGATTGGTCATGCCCGGGGCGCCGCCCCAGACCCCGCCGGGGGGAAGGATTCCCCCCGGTCCCCCCCGAAATGTTCCGCTGGACGCACGCGGGGACGCCGCGTCTCCTCCCAGCGTTCCCGGTCGTGGCGGGCGGCGAGGCAGGCGGCCACGGCGGCAGCCGTCGCGCCGTTGAGTTCAAGCAGGCTCGTGCGGTTGTTGAAATCGCCCAGATGCGGCCCGGTTTCCAGAGCCACGTCGGCCTCGGCCCGGCGAAGCGAACGCGCCTGCGCCGCGGGCATGCCCCGGGCTTCGAGAAAGGCGACAAACTCCTTGTCCGTCATGGCCTGCTGGTCCTCGACCCGCACAAGCTCGGTCATGTAGCGGTCCACCCCCATCTCTTCCGTCATGCGCCGGGCCAGATGCCGGGCATCGAAAAGCGGCGTCCCGGCCGGCGCGCCGACAAAACCCTGGTGATAGGCGGCCACAATCCGTTCAAGCACCCGGGCCAGCACGTCTTCGTCAAACAGGTGGCGGGCATCGGCCGGCGACCCGTCCGGCAGGCGGCCGACGAGCCCCGGGTCGCGCATGCGGAAATAGCTGCCGGCCACCAGGAACAGGCTCACGAAATGGTCGCCGATGGTCCGGTAAAACCGCGTGCCCCGGCCGTTGCTGGCGGCAAGGTGCTCGAAATCGCGCAGCCCCGACAAGCCGAAATTGGGGTGGAACGAGGAGGCCAGCCAGCGGTCCAGCCGGCCGGGCAACCGCCAGTCGTAGACGCCGCCGTCCCCGCGCCGGTCGCGCTGCACCCGGTTATGGAACAGGGGGATGGCCGCCTCGTGCAAAATGCCCTGGCCGGCCAGCCAGCCCAGGAGCAGGGCCGACCGGGCCATGACCTCGGCAAAGCCGTCGGCGTCGGGGCCGCCCTCGTGGCGCGGGGCATTGGGATAGGCGAAATAGTCCCGCCGGGCGACGTAGGCCAGGCAGCGCCCCTCGGGATCAAGCGCCGATGACGGCCACGGAGCGTCAGGCACGGCCCACAGCGCCGCGTCGCCCTGGCGGCACGGCGCAGGCACATGGCAGGGCGCGGGAAAGGCCAGCCCGGCGCAATACTCCATCCAGACCGCCTCGCGCACAAGGCCGGTTGCGTCCTCGTCCCGGCGCAGGCGCTTGACCACCACCACCCGGTCCGGCTCCCGGGCCGCCACAAGCAGGCTGCGCCCGGCCGGGCGCGGCGCGGCGTCGGGATCGGCCCCGGCCCGGGCGAGCAAGGCGGCAAAGGTGGTCGGCACGGCCGCAGGCGACGGCAGGGCCACATACGGGCCGCGAAGCCCGGGCAGGGGGAGGGCCCCCACCGCCTCGGCCGCGGCGATGCGCGGTTTTCCGGGGATGGACAGCACCCGGACCAGGGCGTCTCGCGAGGCCCGGGCCAGGGGCTGCGGCCCCCGGGCCAGCAGGGTGGCCAGGACGCCGGCGGCGTCGCGATAGAGAATGCGGGACTGGGTCTGGCGGTCGTGGGCGTTGCGGACGAGCAGGGTTTCCAGGGCGCAGACAGCCGCCGGGGACACGGCGGCCGGATCGCGTTCGGCCAGATCAGCCACCCGGCGCGCGGCCAGAAAGGCGGCGGTAAAATCCCCGTCCAGCCCGTAAGCCTCGAAACCCGGCCCGGTCACCGCGCGGCATCCCCTTGCAGGCGGTCAAAAAGCTCGTGCAGGTCGTATTCGTCAAGGGGCTTGGGAATAAAGGCGAAAGGCTGCGTCTCATCGGCCCGGCGGCGGGTCTGGTCGTCGATGTAGGCCGACACGAACACCACCGGCACGTCCGTGTCCCGTCGCAGAATCCTGGCGGTTTCGATGCCGTCCAGATCGCCGTTCAGGCGGATGTCCATCAACACAAGGTCCGGGCGTTCCCGGCGAAAAACCTCCACAGCCGCCTCGCCCGAGGCGACGGCAGCCATGACCGTATGGCCAAGCCGCTTGAGCATGGCCCCGGTGGCCATGGCCGTTATGGCTTCGTCTTCCACGATCATCACGCGTGCCGACATCATGCCGTGCCTCCCTGGCTTCGCCACCTCCCCAAAACAATACTCCCCCATACCTGGATGGCTCCGCTTGCGCCCTTTGTCAATGCGCCCGGCCCCAAAAAAAAATGGCTCCACGCACAATTTCAGGGGAGCGTGCCGGCAACGCCTCCCCATGTATGGGGAAATGCAACAAAAAACAAAGCCCGCCGCTTTCGCGACGGGCCTGGTTGACGCCGGGGGACGCCCCGGGCAACGCGCTGTCTCCGATAGTTTTCCTGAATCCATCCAGGGGGCCCGGGGGCGTTCACGGAACAGCCACCCCAGTTCTTCGCAGCGGTTTCCCGTGCCCGACCGCGGCTCCACGGCCTCCCTGTACCCCCCACCATCCAGGGGGTCCGGGGGGGATGATCCCCCCCGGCCGCCGGAGGCATGCCTTCCCCCTTCGCCTTCCCGCTACGACCCCATGTCGATCAGCGAATTCCAATCCGCCGCGAACCTGGCCAGCCCGGCGTCGGTGAGGGGATGGTCGATGTTGTAGTCCTGCCACAGCCCGTCCAGAGGCAACGGTTCGTAGGGCAACGGCTTCAACCCGGCCGGCGCGTAGACATAGCCCGGGCCGGGCGTCGGACAGCCGGCATCGGCCCAGGCCAGCAGCACCTTGCCCGGGGCGGTCACGATGTCGCAGCCATAGGCCAAGGTGCACAGCAGATGGTCCATGGTCCGCACACTGGCCGAGAGCAACTCCACATGGCCGTCGCTGGCCGCGTACATTTTGAGAATGTTCCTGATGAGATCCATGCCGTTCTCGCCCCGGTCGTCCAGGCGGCCGACAAAGGGCGAAAGAAACACGCTGCCCCGCCGGGCCCCTTTGGTGGCGGCGTAAACGGCGGCAGCCTGTCCCTGGCTGAAGACCAGGGTCATGTTGACCCGGCGGCCCTCGCCCGTCAGCAAGGAGGCCGCCTCCAGGCCGGCGGCCGTGGTCGGCAGCTTGATGTGGGCGTTGGGTATCCAGGTGTCGAACGCCCGGGCCTGATCGAGCATGGCGTCCGCACTGGTCGTCTCGTCGGCATAGACCTCGATGGAGATGGAGCCGTCGGGCAGCAGGGCCGACAATTCCTGGCAAAGCTTTTTATAAAAGTCGTAGAGGGCCGTGCTGCTGAACTTGTTGCCGCCGACTTTGTGGCCCGAGGCTTCGGGATTCTTGGCCAGAAGGCTCGGATTGGTGGTCTGGCCGTCCAGGAAGCCCAGGGCGGCGATGACCTTGCGGGTTTCCCCGGGGTCGGCCCCGTCCAGGAAAATGCGTGTTTTCAGCGTATCGGGTCGCATGGGCGCCTCACAGCAGGGTTTTGACCGTTTTGCATATGCCTTCGCGGGAAATCCCTTCGAAGTCCAGCAACTCTTGCGGCTTGCCGCTTTTGGGCATTTTTCGGACGCACAGATGCACAACCGTTTTGGCCGTACCGGCGAACAGCGCCGCCACGGCCTCGCCAAGGCCGCCTTCGGGGTAGTGGTCCTCGACCACCAGCACGGCCGGCAGGCCCTCGGCCGCGGCCAGGATGCCCTTTTCGTCCAGCGGCTTGACCGAGTAGGCGTCGAGCACCCGGATGGCCACGCCCCCGGCCGCCAGCAGGTCGTGGGCGGCCATGGCCTCGGCCAGGGTGATGCCGGCCGCCACCACCAGCACCTTGTCGGCGCCCGATGCGCGCACGAGTTTGCTGCCGCCGATGGGGAACGTCTCCCGGGCGTCGTAGAGAAGCGGCGTGGCGGCGCGGGTGGTGCGGATGTAGGTCAGGCCCTTTCTGGCCACGGCCTCCTCCACCAGCCGCTGGCAGGCATAGGCGTCGCCGGGATAGAGCACCGCGCTGCCGTGGATGGCCCGGAACATGGCGAGGTCTTCCAGGCCCATCTGGGACGGCCCGTCCTCGCCGATGGAGACTCCGGCGTGGGAGCCGCAGTAGACAATGTCGCCGTCCGAATACCGGGCCATGCGGATCTGGTCGAAGGCCCGGCTCCAGAAGGCGGCAAAGGTCGAGCACAGGGGCTTTTTGCCTCGCCGCGACAGCCCCAGCGCCACCCCGGCCATATTCTGCTCGGCCACGTACATCTCGAAGAAACGCCCGGGCGCGACCCTTTTGAGGTCCTCGGCATAGGTGGAGTTGCCCACCTCGCCGTCGAGCGCCACCAGTTCCGGATGTCCCGGGGCCAGCCGGGCCAGGGCGTCGCCGTAGGCCTTGCGGGTGGCGTGGGGTTTGCCGGGGTCGTAGTCCGGCGGCGGCACGGCAAAGGCGGCGTCCCCGGCCGGCACGCCGCCGCGCGGCGGCGCAATGGGCAGGGTCATGTCGCTATCCGCCGGTCCGATCTCGGCCAGGGCGCGTTCCAGATCGGCCTTTGGCAGCGGTTTGCCGTGCCAGCCCTCCTTGTCCTCGACAAACGAGACGCCCCGGCCCTTGAGGGTGCGGGCGACGATGGCCGTGGGCCGGCCCTGGCAATGGGAGGCGGCCTCGTAGGCGGTCAGCACCTGGAGCAGGTCGTGCCCGTCGATGAGCACGGTGTTCCAGCCAAAGGCCGTCAGTTTGCGGTCATAGGCCCCCAGGTCGTGGCCGTGCATGGTTTCGCCGCGCTGGCCCAGGCGGTTGACGTCGAGCACCGCCACCAGGTTGTCGAGCTGGTAATGGGCGGCCAGGGCCAGCGCCTCCCAGACCGAGCCTTCGGCCATCTCCGAGTCGCCGAGCAGCACGAAGGTGCGGTAGGCCAGCCTGTCCAGGTCCCGGGCATTGAGCGCCATGCCGACGCCGATGGACAGCCCCTGGCCAAGCGATCCGGTGGCCGCCTCGGCAAAGGGCGTGCCGGCCACGGGATGGCCTTCCAGGGGGCTGCCGAAGCGGCGCAGCGTCATCAGCTCGGCCCGGGAGATTTTGCCCGCTGCCGCCCACAGGGCGTAAAACAGCGGCGAGGCATGGCCCTTGGAAAAAATCAGCCGGTCGTTGTCCGGCCGGCCGGGGTGGTCCGGGTCGAAATGAAAGGCTCCGCCGAAGAGCAGGCCGGCCATGAGTTCCACGCCGGACAGCGAGGAGGTGGGATGCCCCGACCCCGCCTCGGTGGTGGACACCAGGATGTCGTGACGGATGCGACGGCAGATTGCCCGCAACGATTCCAAATCCATGCGCCCCTCCTTGATCGGGACCGTACGGCCCCTTTTCAGAGCATCGCGCTGATCTAAACACCGTTTGGGCCAAAAAAGCAAACAGGGAGATTTTTTTGTCACGAAAAAGCCGTCCCGGCGAGGCGCTCCCCAAAAGGGGAAAACGGGCCGCCTGGGGAAACCTGTCCCCGCCCGTTGCAAACGGCCCTGGCGGGCGTTGCCAAGCCGCCACGCCTGGGCTACCGTCCGTAGCCATGTGCAGCGAATACCCCTGCGCCCGGCACGATCTGGAGTTCATCCCGTTCGAGCACGAAGGGCGGCCCATGATCCTGGTCCGGGACCGTTTGGAGATCGTGCCCTGGGGCATCGGCGTGCCCTCGGGGCTGCTGCCCGTGCTGGCGCTGATGGACGGCCGGCACTCCCTGGAGGAACTGGCCGGGGAAGTCACGGCCATGCAGGGCGGCCGGGAAGTGACGGCCGACGACGTGCGCGGCATCCTGCGCGACCTGGACACGGCCGGACTGCTCGATTCCGAGCGCTACCGCGAAAAAAAGCTGGCCGTGGCCGAAGCCTTCGCCGCCGACACGGAGCGCAAGGCCGTGTTCGCGGGGCAGGCCTACCCGGATGCCCCGGAGGCACTGGCCGCCTACCTCGATTCGGTGCTGGACGGGGCCGGCCCGGCCGCGCCGCCGGCCGCCGACATCACGGCCGTCATCGCCCCGCACATCGATCCCGAAGCCGGCCGCACCGGCTACGCCGCCGCCTACGGGCCGCTTCGCGGGGCCAAGCCCAGGCGCGTGGTGGTGCTCGGCGTCGGCCACCAGATTTTAAACGGCCTGTACTGCCTGACGGACAAGGCCTTTCTGACGCCCCTTGGCGCCGTGCCTTCCGACGCCCCGGCCGTGGCCCGGCTGCGCGAGGCCGGACCGGGCATCGTCGATCCGTCGGATCTGCCGCACAAGGCCGAACATTCCGTGGAATTCCAGGCCGTCTTCCTGCGCCACGTGCTTGGCGACGCCCCCTTCGGGCTGGTGCCCATCCTGTGCGGCTCACCCATTGCCGTGCTGCCGGAATATTCGCGGCAGGCCTTTCGCAACGCCGCCGGGCCGTTTCTCGACGCCCTGGCCGCACTCGTCCGCGAACCCGGAACACTCGTGGTGGCCGGAGTGGATTTCTGCCATATCGGCGGGAAATTCGGCCATTCCGATCCGGCCGATTCGCTGGAAGAGCTCTCCATGGCCCATGACCGGGCGCTGCTTGACGCCCTGGCCGGCGGCGACCCCGACGCCTTCTGGGCCGAAGCGGCCCGGGTGGAGGACGCCTACAACGTCTGCGGCCTGACCGCCCTGGCCACTCTGGCCGAGGTGCTGCCGCCGGCGGCCATGACCCTGCTTTGCCACGACATCATGCGCGAGCGCGACACGCGCTCCGCCGTCACCTTCGCCGCTGCGGCCTTTGTTGCCAAATGACGCCGCCGATCATCCTCGACCGGCTCCACATCGAGGCCTCTTCGCGCAGCCGGGCCGAAACCGGCTACACCATCCGGGCCGGGCACAAACGGCGCTGGCTCGACCATGACCTGCCCCTGCCCCTTTTCCACAAGCTCCTCGACGACATCGCCGCGACCGCCGAGATCCGCTTCCACGGCTGGGGCGACCCCCTGGCCAATCCCGACATCCTGGCCATGCTGGCCGCTGCCAAAAAACACCGCGCCCGGGTGACCCTGGTCACCGACGCCGGCCGCTTCAACGACGAGCACGCCAACGCCCTGGTGCGCGACGGCATCGACGCCATCATCTTCCCCATTGCCGGACTTACCGAGGACACCAACTTCCGCCGGCGCGGCGCAAGCCTGTTCTCCATGACCGCCGCCATCGACCGGCTGCGCACCGTCCAGGCCGTGCACCAAAGCGCCCTGCCCGAAATCGCGGTCCGCTACACCCTGACCCGTTCGGGCCTGGCCCGCGAACTCGACGGTCTGCCCGAATTCCTGGCCGGCCTCGGCATCGCCGCCGCCGCCATCCGGCCCCTTTCCTACGCCACCAGCCCGGAAACCGAATACGACGCCCTGGTGCCGGACGACCAGGAAGCCTACGACCAGTTGGCCGGACGCCTGCGCCGTCTGGCCGCCGACGCCGCAGCCCGGGGCATCCGCCTGGACAGCCGGCTGGTCCACGGCGGCCAGACCTGCTTCCGCTGCCCGGACACCCCGGGCGGGGCGCTGTTCGTGGCCGCCGACGGCGGGGTCAGCCCCTGCCCGTTGCGCAACGTCCCCCTGGCCGACCCGGCCGCCTACCGCTTCCATGGCCGCGACCTTCCCTTCCCCCGGGACGTGCGCGGCAACCTGCACGCCGCCTCCCTGTCCGATATCTGGAACGATCCCGCCTACCGCGAATTCCGCTACCTCCACGACACCAATATCCCGCCCGAAGGCTGCGCCGGCTGCTGGCGTTCGTTTTTGGCAACGATTTAAGGGAAGAAGAGGAGGAATGCCTCCGGCGGCCGGGGGGGATCATCCCCCCCGGACCCCCTGGATGGCGGGGGGTAGAGGCGACGGGACGACAGTCGGGCTCAAGAAGATGGTGAAAAACGTCTTTGGCGGCTACCAGAGCCGTGAACGCCCCCGGCCCCCCTGGATGGCGGGGGTTAGCGGAGGCGACGTGCGTCAGGCAATGCGGCACACGCCGCCGTCATCGAAATCACGCGGCGAGACCCGCGTATCAATGGACGAGGCCGCCACCACGCGGTTTCGGCCGCGCTTTTTGGCCACATAGAGGGCAATATCCGCCTCGTGCTGCAATTGCGTCTGATCCTTGTCCCCGGATGAGGCGGCAACGCCGACGCTGGCCGTCTGGGCCAGCGCCAGTTCGCCCGCCGCAAGCGGGCTTGCCTGCAAAAACTCCAACAGGCGGCCCATAAGCCGCACCGCGCCGGACTCGTCGGTTTCCGGCATGAGCACGGCAAACTCCTCGCCGCCGATACGGGCCAACGTATCCGTGTCGCGCATGTTCCGGCGCAGCACGCCGGCCACATGGGCAAGCATCCTGTCGCCCATGGCGTGGCCATGGCTGTCGTTGACCTGCTTGAAATAGTCCAGGTCAACCATGGCCAGGGCCAGCGGCCGGCCCGAACGGTCCTGCCGGCGCATTTCCTGATGCACCACAGCGTCGAACCTGAGGCGGTTGGGGCAGCCCGTCAACGGATCGTAGAGCGCCTGGGCTTTGAGCTTCTCATTGAGTTCAAGGAGGTTGCGATGGAAATACGCGTCGCGCGCCAGATAGGCGTACAACGACAGGGCGACCACCAGGACAAAGGCGCTGCCCAGCACGGCCAGATACAGCCGGATGAAAAACTGGGCATCAATCGCCCCGACACCGTGGACCTCCTGGAGAAAATAGCCAAGCAGACCGTATGCCGGCAAGGGAACCAACTGCATGACAAAAGGCGGTCCGGCTTCGCCGCGGACATGGTACAGGCGGGCCCCCGGGTAATCGGCGGGGATTACGGGCAGCAGGGCGAAATCATCGCGGGCGTAGCGCGTTAACCGTTCCTGGCGGGGCAGGGACAAGGCGGCCGCGCCGGGCACGGCCCGCAGCAGATCGTCGGGATTGGCGGACAGGACCACCACCCCGTGGTTCGTGGCGATGAAGTTCGAGCCCAGATGGATGCGCCCGGCCAGCGCCGGCAGATGGATCTTGACGGCCGCCACGCCGAGGATTGTATCGCCGCCCCGGATGGGGGCGGCAAAAAAGAAGCCCGGTACGCCCGTCACCCGGCCCACGGCGAACTGGAACCCCGGCTCGCCGCGTCGGGCGGCCATGAAATACTCCCGGTCGGCAAAGGATTGGCCGACCAGGGGATCGGGCGCGGCGTAATCGTCGGAAGCAATGCACTGCCCCTGGGCATCCAGAATGTATGCCCGCTGCAGATCGAGGTCCCTGGTAAATTCCTGCAAATAGTGGTTCAGGTCGGTTGCCCGGGGCGGCGTCGGATTTCGCAGCAACGCGCCAACACGGCTATCCTTGGCCAACAGCCGCGCTCTCTTGAAATACTGGACAAAGGTCATATCGAGACGGGCGAGAATGGCAGCTTTCTGGGCTTCGCACCGGGCCTCGGCCACAATTACGGCCTGTCTGATGGTCTTGCGTTCCCAGGCTGCCGTATACAGCCATGCACCGGCCGCAATCAACGGCAGGGCCGCCAGCATGACGGCGCAGACCGAACGCACGGGTTCGGCCTCGAAAAGCCGGTGCAGTCTGGCGGGCACGCCGGAGATGGCGTTCATTTTCGGCATACGGCCACGCGGTCCGTTGCAGGATTGCGGTCAGGAAACGAAGCGGGTACGCGACCTGCTTTCAAAAGGCAATAATTTCACAGAACAATAATGCGGAATCCAGGCACACAACGGATGGCAGCGGCCTTGGCGATTCAAAGCGGCATGGCGCACCGGGATACGGCGACCACACTACCACGCCCGCATTCTTCACGGCAAAACAAAACCGTCGTCCCAGGCAGTTCCAGACAAACCACATGCCGCTTCCAGGGGGTCCGGGGGGAATGATTCCCTCCGGCCGCCGGAGGCAGCCTTTCGTTCCCCTTCACGTCAACCGCAATGGGGAACAGACCCTAACAGCCGTCCTTGCCAGGCTTGAACGAACGCCGAAACTGCTTGTCCAGGCTTTGTTCCAGGAAGGCCTGCATGACGCTCCGGTATTTCTTCAGATAATACTGGCGGTCCAGGAACTTGTCCTTGTTGCGGTACTTGATGAGGGTCGAGGGGTTGAAATAGGCGGCCGCGTTTTTGGTGGTCAGGACAAAGGGCGGCAGCCCTTCCTGGACCAGGATGTAACTGGCCACCAGGGCGCCGGTGCGGTGGTTGCCCTCCAGGAAAAGCTGGGGCTGGCTGACCGCAAGCACGTAAACCCCGGCTGCCCGGCGATAGGCCGATTTGTGGCGCTTGCGCTCATACCAGTCGGCGATCTCGCCCACGCCGTCGGCAAACCGGCGACGGGTCTCCAGCAGGTGCGAACCGTACTCCAGGCGCACCCTGTCGTCGCGGCCGCACAGCACGATATGGTTGAGTTCCAGGATATGGTCGAGGCCGGAAGGCGAAAACACCTCCACCCCGTCCTCCAGCAACTGGTCCACGTAGGCATAGCCCTCAAGCAGATTGCTGATGATCTGATCGGTGATCGGTTCGCGGCGCATGAGCAGCTTTTCATTGAGGGCGTCAAAAGACCCCTGCACGGCGCGAAGCGAGGCCTCGATGCGGTCGAGGTCCAGGCGGTACTGTTTGCGGCAACTGCTCATGGCCGGTTTCCTTGGGAGATCTCCGCAGGCCGGAAGGCGCGGCCGGCTTCGGGGATGTGCCGCATGGCCGCGCCAATGTCCATGGCCGGGACAAAACGTCACATGGGGAGAGAGGGGCGGCTCAAAGAAAGATTCCCGGCACGCCAATGCAGGCCTGCCGGGAATCCTCTTTTCACTGCCAGGGAGGGTCCGGGAGGGGGTTGCCCCCTCCCGGCCGCCGGAGGCCTCTTCATCTTTTTCTTATCTTCCCCAACCTACGCCGCCGGCGCGCCGTCGCGCATGGGGCGACGGGGGCGCTGGCTGCCGTCGCGGCGCTCGCCCTGCTCCGGGGAAAGGCCGAAGGTGGAGCGGCGTTCGCCGCCCTGGGGCCGGGCGGCCTGGGGACGGTCGGCATAGGGACGGTCCGAGCGGGGACGATCGCCGTAGGGGCGGTCGGACCGGGACGCGTCGCCCTGGGAACGCTCGCCCTGGGGCCGGTCGTTGCGGGGGCGGGCCGCCTGGGGGCGCTGTCCCTGGCGGGAACGGTCGCCGTAGCCCTGGCCGCCGTAGCCGCCCTGGCGGCCGCGCGAAGGATAGCGCGACGGGGCCGAGCGGCGGAATTCGTTGGGATCGGGCTCGAAGCCTTCCACCGAACGCCGGGGCAGGGCCTTTTTCATGTGCGCCTCGATGGCCCGCACCATGCCCATGTCCTCGCCGGTGACGAAGGTGTGGGCCTGTCCGTCGCGCTCGGCGCGGCCGGTGCGGCCGATGCGGTGGGTGTAGGCCTCGGCCGTGTCGGGGATGTCGAAGTTGACCACGTGGGCCACCTGGGAGACGTCGATGCCCCGGGCGGCGATGTCCGTGGCCACGAGCACCTGGAACGCGCCGCGGCGGAACCCTTCCATGGCGATCTGGCGCTGGCGCTGGGACAGGTTGCCCTGCAGGCAGGTGGCCTTATGCCCGGAGCGGCACAGTTGCAGGGCCAGATTCTTGGCCCGGTGCTTGGTGCGGGTAAAAACGATGACCGACTCCTTGCCGGCCTCGCTGAGCAGGTGCAGCAGCAGGGGCGGCTTCTGGGCGGAGGAGACCGGGTAGATGGCGTGCTCCACGGTGGACAGCGGGGCCAGGTGGCCGATGCGCACGGAGACGGGATCGGTCAGGGTCTCCTGGGCCAGCCCGGAGATGGCCGGGGGCATGGTGGCCGAAAAGAGCAGGGTCTGGCGTTTCTCGGGCAGGGCCGCGAGGATGCGCTTGAGATCCGGCAGAAAGCCCATGTCGAACATATGGTCGGCCTCGTCGAGGACGAGGGTCTCCAGGGCGTCGAAGCGGACGTTGCCCTGGTTCATGTGGTCAAGCAGGCGTCCCGGACAGGCCACCACGATGTCCACGCCCTGGCGCAGGGCCCGGGTCTGGGGGAACATGCCCACGCCGCCGTAGATGACGGTGGCGCGCAGGCGGGTGCCCCGGCCGAGTTCCACGCCGGCCTGATAGATCTGCTCGGCCAGCTCGCGGGTGGGGGCGAGGATCAGGGCGCGCACGCCGCGCTTTTCCGGCTTGTTGGTCATCAGGCGGTGGATGATGGGCAGCAGGAAGGCGGCGGTCTTGCCGGTGCCGGTCTGGGCCAGTCCCATCAGGTCGCGACCTTCGGTCACGTGGGGAATGGCTTCGGACTGGATGGGGGTCGGATTCTCGTAGCCGATGCGGGCGATGTTGGCACAGATGGTCGGATGAAGGCAAAAAGAGTCGAAGCTCAAAAGGATATCCTTTGGCAATAGCGTGATGCCGCGACAGAAGTTACGCGCGGCGGGCGATCGTAAAATCGAGAAACGGAGGCTGCGGGCCGAGTCAGGATCGGAGGATCGGGGCCTGTGGCATACGGCTGGGAGAGCGTCCGTCAAAGCGGGGCGAAGGGCTTGCAGCAAGGCCGCATCGCGAAAGACATCACCTCTTGGCCGTTGAGCGCCATTGGGGAAGATACGTTCTTTCGCCCGGTTGTCAACCCGGGCTGGCCCAGCCCTTGGTTTTTTTCCGCGCCCGGGCTACCCAGGGCCGGACATCCCCTGTCTTTTCAAGAGTCCGGCCCTGGCCGGACAAAGGGCGTTTTCCATGAAAGATCAGAAACGGGCCGTGCGCTACGGGCTGGCGACCGTGGCCATGTGGTCCACGGTCGCCTCGGCCTTCAAGTTGTCCCTGGCCCATCTTTCGCCGTTGCAACTGCTTTTCTACGCCAGCCTGTCCTCGACCCTGGTCCTGGCCGGGGCGTTGGCGGCGCGGGGGCGGCTTCGCGCCGGGCTTTCGGCCATGACCCGGGCCCAATGGCAGCGGTCGCTGGGGCTGGGGGCGCTCAATCCCTTTCTCTACTACGCCCTCCTGTTTGCCGCCTATGACCTGCTGCCGGCCCAGGAGGCCCAGCCGCTCAACTACACCTGGGCCGTGACGCTGTCGCTGCTGGCCGTGCCGATGCTGGGGCAGCGGCTTCGCGGCCGGGACCTGACAGCCCTGTCGATCAGTTACGGCGGCGTGGTGGTCATCGCCACCCATGGCGACGTGGCCGATTTGCACTTTGCCAGCGCGGCCGGGGTGGCGCTGGCCCTGGCCTCGACGCTTGTCTGGGCGCTCTACTGGATTTTGGGAACCCGGGACGACCGCGATCCGGTGGCGGGGCTGCTGGCCAATTTCCTGTGCAGCCTGCCGCTGACGTTTCTGGCGGTGCTGTGTTTTTCCGATCCGTTTCCGGGATCGTTCGCCGGTCTGGCCGGCGCGGCCTATGTGGGCCTATTCGAGATGGGGCTGGCCTTTGTCACGTGGCTGACGGCGCTTCGGTGCGCGGAAAACACCGCCCGGGTGGCCAATCTGATTTTCCTTTCGCCCTGCCTGTCGCTGCTGCTGATCCACGTTGTGGTGGGCGAGGCGATCCTGCCGTCCACGCTGCTCGGGCTGGGCCTGATCCTGGCCGGGCTCGGGGTGCAGCGGGCCGGGCGTTGACCGGTCCGGCTGCGAACCGCAGCTATTGCAACACCACCCACCTGTCGTTGAGCTTTTTGAGCCGCAGCGTCCGTTGCTTGCAGGCTTCGGCGCAGGGCAGCCTTCCGCCCTGCCGCCAGAGAGGGCCCGGGAGGGGGCACCCCCTCCCGGCCGTCGGAGGCGCTCTTTATCTGCCGCCTCCGCTTTCTACTCCCCTCCCCTTCTACTCCACCCACTCGTCGTCGGCGTCAATCGGCGTGAAACCCCGGCGAATCGTATTTTCCGTCACCACGCGGGGATCGACGAATTGCAGCAGGTAGTCCGGGCCGCCGGCCTTGGACCCCACGCCGGACATCTTCGAGCCGCCAAAGGGCTGCCGGCCGACCATGGCCCCCACGCTGTTGCGGTTGAGGTAAAGGTTGCCCACGCGGAACTCCCGGCGCGCCTTTTCCAGGTGCTTCGGGCTGCGGCTGTAGACGCCGCCGGTCAGGGCAAAGCGCGTGCTGTTGGCAAAGGCCACGGCCTCGTCGAAGTCCCTGGCCCGCATGACGGCCAGGATGGGGCCGAACACCTCTTCCTGGGCCAGCCGGTGTTCGGGGCGGATGCCCTCGGCCACCACCAGCGGCGCGTAGAATCCCTGGCCGGAAATCTGGCGCTCGATGAGCACGCGGCCTTCCTGCCGGGCGATCTCCAGGTATTCGCGAACCTTGGCCTGCTGCGAGGCGTCCACCACCGGTCCCATGGCGTTTTCCGGGTCCTCGGCCGGGCCGATGCGCAGCGACCCGCAGGCCTCGGTCAGGCGCGAGACGAACTTGTCGTAGATGGAATCCACCACGATGACCCGGGAACAGGCCGAGCACTTCTGCCCCTGGAAGCCGAAGGCCGAATAGACCACGCCCAAAACCGCCTCGTCGAGGTCGGCGTCGTCGTCGACGACGATGGCGTTCTTGCCGCCCATCTCGGCAATGACCCGCTTGCAGTAGGCCTGCCCCGGCCGGACATGGGCGGCCTTTTCGATGATGCGAAGCCCGGTTTCCATGGAGCCGGTAAAGGCGATGGTCGCCACCAGCGGATGCCCGACCAGATGGTCGCCCATGACCGATCCCCGGCCCGGGCAGAAGTTGAAGACGCCGTCCGGCAGCCCGGCTTCCTTGAAGATGTCCGCAAGGCCGTGGCCGACGAGCGACGCCAGCCCCGAGGGCTTGAACACCACCGTGTTGCCCGTGACGATGGCGGCCGAGGCCATGCCGCAGGAAATGGCCAGGGGAAAGTTCCACGGCGCGATGACGGCGCACACGCCCTTGGGCTCGTAGAACAGATGGTTTTTTTCGCCCGGCTCGCGGCCCATGCGCCGGGGCGCGCCCAGCCGCACGGCCTCGCGGGCGTAGTATTCCAGGAAATCGATGGCCTCGCCCACGTCGTTGTAGGCCTGATCCCACTGTTTGCCGACCTCGAGCACCTGCGCGGCGGACAGGGCCACGATGTCGCGTTTGGCAATGGCGGCCGCCTTGAGCAGCACGTCGGCCCGCTCGGCCGGCGTCCTGTCGCGCCAGGCGGCAAAGGCGGCCTGGGCGGCGGCGATGGCCGCGTCCACCTCGGCCGTGCCGCCCTGGCAGACGTTGGCCAGCACTTCGGACGGATCAGCCGGGTTGACGGTGGGGATGCGGTCGGCCGTTTCCACGGCCCGGCCGCCGATGGCAAGCGGAATCACCCGGCCGGCATTGGCCCGCACCGCGGCTATGGCCCGGGGGAAGGCGGCGCGCAGTTCGGCCACGGTGAAATCGGCCAGAGGCTCGCCGCGAAAGGCGGTCAGGCCGTCGATGGCCGCCGGCTCGGCCCCGGCCCTGGGCGGATGGGCGGCCAGCTCCCGGGCCAGGGTGGCTTCGGGATTTTCCAGCAGCACGTCCTCGGCCTCGCCGTCGGCAAAGCTCTGGCGCAAAAACGATTCGTTGGCCGTGTTTTCCAGCAGCCGGCGGACCAGATAGGCCATGCCCGGCAGCAGTTCGCCGTACGGGCAGTAGAGCCGCACCCGGCCGGCGACCTTGAGCAGGCCCTTTCGCACCGGTTCGGCCATGCCGTAGAGCGCCTGGAACTCGAAACGGTTGTCGGCCACGCCAAGCGCCGCCGCCGTCTCCATGACGTTGGCGATGGTGCGGATGTTGTGGGAGGCGCACTGGAAATAGATGAGGTCGCTGTTTTCCAGAATCAGCCGGGAAAGCTTCTCGTGGGCGATGTCCGACTCGGCCTTGCGCGTCCAGACCGGCGCCGGCCAGCCCATCTGCTTGGCCACCACCGTCTCGTAGTCCCAGTACGCGCCCTTGACCAGCCGCACCCCGAACGGCAGGCCCTCGGCCCGGCCCCAGGCGATCAGTTCGCGCAGATCGTGTTCGGTGTCGCGCAGATAGGCCTGGAGCACGATGGACAGGTGCGGATAGTCGCGGAACTCCGGCTCGCAGCGCAGCCGCTTGAACAGCTCGATGGTGATGTCCTTGTACTTGAGCTGTTCCATGTCGATGCAAAGCGCCCCGCCCATGGCCCTGATCTTGCGGTACACCGGCCGCATGCGGGACAGGATGCCTTCCACCGACCCCTCGAAATCCATGGGCCGGGCCTGGGAATAGAGCGCCGACGGCTTGATCGAGGCGTTGACCCGGGGCGCGCTGCCCCAGTCGAGGCCGCCCGCGCCCGAGCCCAGCGCCTTCCACGACGCCTGCTCGGCCTCGATGGCGGACAGCACTTCCAGATAGCCGTCGCGGTAGGCGTCGGACTCGATCTCGGACACCGTGGCCTCGCCCAGCAAATCCACCGTGAAGGCAAAGCCGTCCTTGCGGATCTTGCCGATATTCCGGACGGCCTCCCTGGTCTTCTCGCCGACGATGAACTGGCGGGCCATGCCCTCGATGTTGGACCGGATGGCCTTGCCCATGAGCTTGGCGGCCACGCCGCCGAACATCCCGGACTTTTCCGCGCCCCACTTGAGCACGGGCGGAATGTCGCCGGCATCGCCGCCGGCAAAGTACTCTTCAATATGCCGCGACAGGTTGCCCGAAGTGGTCAGATAGGGCAAAACATCCACAAACCGGAACAACTGGACCTTGAAGGCCTCGTTCTGCATGGCCCAGTCCATGACCTTGCCGGTCCAGAAGCCCTTGTTGAAAATCGAGGGGGACTCGCCCCGGATGCTGGCAAAAAAAGCCTTGCCCCGCGCCCGGACGGCATCATCAAGCGGTGCGTTCATTTGTCCTCTCCAGGTTCTGGCGGCGCACCAAGCGGCAGCGCCCCGGTTTCCTTGACGGTTTGCAGCACCACCGTGGTATTGGTGTCGCGCACGGTGGGAAGCCTGCCGATGACCTTGAGCAGGTCGGCCAGCGAACGGGTGTCCGGAGCCCGGACCTTGATGAGATAGGCGGCCGTGCCGGCCACGTAGTGGACCTCCTGGACCCCGGGCACGCCGGCCAGTTGCTGGCCGGTGTCGATGGCCCCCACGGGTTCGTCGGTCTTGACGAAGGTGAACGCCGTCAGGTCCAACTCCACCTGGGACGGGTCGATGCGGGCTTCGTAGCCGGTGATCACGCCCTTGCGTTCGAGCTTGCGCACCCGCTCCAGCACCGCCGACGGAGCCATGGCCACGGCCCGGGCAATGTCGGCATTGGAGGTGCGGGCGTTACCCTGAAGGATCATCAAAATACGGCGGTCAATTTCGTCGATCATTCTTACTATCTCCTGATATCGAGGTAAAAATTCGAAATAGCCACACTTGTCAAGGGGTTTCTTCGGTACGACGTTGCCTTTTCTCTAAAAACCTCCCGGAGGGAAACATGCTGCGTTTCAAGTGGGTTGCGGCAATCCTGGCCATCTGGCTGCTGACCGTCGGCACGGCCCTGGCCGACGATTTCGCCCTGACGATTCTCCACACCAACGACATCCACGCCCATCTGGCCGCCTTCGACAGCCTGGGGGCCTACTGCGACGCCGAAAAGGACGCGGCCGGCAAATGCCAGGGCGGCACGGCCCGGCTGGCCACGGCCGTGGCCCGGGAACGGGGCAAGGGCGGCAACATGCTGCTGCTCGACGCCGGCGACCAGTTCCAGGGGACGCTGTACTTCACCAGGTATAAGGGCGAGGCCAACGCCTTTTTCATGAACCGCCTGGGCTATGACGCCATGACCCTTGGCAACCACGAGTTCGACGACGGCCCGGGCACTTTGGCGAATTTCATTCGGTCCCTCAAGTTCCCCATGCTGGCCGCCAACGTGGACGTCGCCGCCTCGCCGGAACTCGAAGGCCTTGTCGCGCCGTATAGCGTTCGGGAAATAGCCGGGCGAAAGGTGGCCATCATCGGCGCGACCCAGCCCAAGGCGGCCCGGCTGTCCAGTCCGGGGCCGAATATCGGCTTCCCGCCCCTGCTGCCGGCCATGGAAAAGGCCGTCAAGGCCGCAACAGCCGAAGGAGCGGACATCGTCATCGTGCTGAGCCACATCGGACTGGAAGGCGACAAGAAGCTGGCCGCCTCCGTGCCCGGCATCGACGTCATTGTCGGCGGCCACAGCCACGCCCTGCTCGGCAACGGCTACCCCGAGGCCGAGGGACCGTGCCCGCTGGTGGTGGACGGCCCGGACGGCGGCAAGACGTACATCGTCACCGCCGGCTACTGGGGCCGCTACCTCGGCGTGCTGCACGCCGCCTTCGACGCCGCCGGCCGGATCGCCCGGGCCGACGGCAACCCCGTGGCCTTAAACGCCGCCATGCCCGAAGACCCGGCCGCCCTGGCCGCCCTGGAGCAGTTCGCCAAACCGCTTGAAGCCTACCGGGCAACCGTCCTCGGCTCCACCCGGCAGGCCATCGGCGCGGCCATGTGCCGCCAGGAGGAATGCGCCGGCGGCAACCTGCTCGCCGAAGCCATGCTCGCAGCCGGCCGCCGCCAGGGAGCCGTGGCCGCCCTGGTCAACGGCGGCGGCGTGCGGGCCGGCATCGCCCCGGGCGACATCACCCTGGGCGATGTGCTGACCGCCTACCCCTTCCCCAACACGCTCACGCTCATCACCCTGTCCGGCAAGGATCTTGCCTACGCCCTGGAACACGGCGTGGCCGCCGTCGGGCTCCACGAAGGCTCCGGCCGCTTCCCGCAGATCGCCGGCCTGCGCTACGTCTACGCCCCGGCCAAACCGGCCGGCAAACGCCTCGTCTCCGTCGAGATCGCCGACGCCGCCGGCCGTTTCGCCCCCCTTGATCCGGCCGCCGACTACCGCATCGCCACCAGCGATTTCCTGGCCCGGGGCGGAGACGGCTACCCCTTCGCCAAAAAAGCCCGCGACGTGGAAGCCGACGGCATGGATACGGCCGATATCGTCTCGGACTGGATACGCGCCCACAGCCCGCTCAATATCAGCCTCGACGGCCGAATTACGGCGAAATAGGGCAATGAGGAGAGGGTGGGGAGGAGGAGAAGAAAGAGGAAGAGTGCCTCCGGCGGCCGGGGGGGATCATCCCCCCCGGACCCCCTGAATAAGCGGGGATGACGGGGCGGGAAGGGACGACGGATGGGCGCGGAAGTTCGGTGAAGACGGACAGGACGGGCGCCAGAGCCGTGAACGCCCCCGGACCCCCTGGATGGTGGGGTTGGGAAAATGTGGCGAGACGATGGGCGGACGCGGGAGGTCGCTGGGAAAACTCAAGGCGGCTGTTCCGTGAACGCCCCCGGCCCCCTGGATAGATGGGGGTAACGGGGGCGCAAAGGAACGGTAGCCGGACGCGGAAAGTTGTTGGGACGTAAAAAAAGCCAGGCTCCGGTAGCGGCGGCCGGAGCCTGGCTCCTCCCGGACGTCCGTGTGGGTCGGACGGACGCCCGGCAGGGAAGCAGGGTGCCTAAGCCGCTTCCTTGATGCGATAGTTGCGAAGGGCGATGCGCAGGGCGGCCACGCACCAGTTGTCGCAACCGAGCTTTTCGATGACCCGGGTCAGCCGGGGCTGGATGTCTTCGGTGGATACGCTCTGGGCGTCAAAGGCACTCATGCCCTTGATGATATCGATGAGCGCGGCCATGCACTCGCGGCTGTAGCCACAGCTCTCGACCGTTCCGCCGGCATCGACGATGACGCCGTCCTTGATAAGCAGCTGCATCTTCACAGTCCGGCCGCAGGCGGAGCATTCGCTGGCGCCTTCGACGGTGTAGTTTTCAAGCGGACGTACGATGGAGCGGATCTTGGCGGTGGTTTCGGTGGCGTTCATGGCGGTCTCCTTATCGGCAAAAAGCTTTTTGGGCGGCTTGTTGTGCGCTTCCGTTGCTTCCTAACAAGCAACGCCCGTGCCACATTTTCAACCATATGGAATAAAAGAATTTTTCTAAAAAGCTCCCGACAAGCCCGCCAGCCAAGTCCGGCATGTTGCAATTCGGCATCGCTCCATATACCACGATCAGCTGTCTACCCTTGGAAATTCAAGGGGTTGGCAAAAACGCAACATGTTGCGTTTTTGCCACGGGTTGCGGTATTGCATAGGGGCGCGACAATCAGTTTGGGAAAAACGTGACAAACGCATACCCAAAAGAGGTCTGCTTTGAGAAAAAAAATACATAGTCCCCTCGACCCCGTAGCCTCGCACCTCGACGCCATCCTCGACAGCATCGAGGACGGCGTATTTATCGCCAACCGCGACGGCTATGCCCTCAAGGTCAATGCCGCCTACGAGCAGCTTACCGGCATGACCAAGGCCGAGTTGATCGGCAAGAATGTCGAGGAACTCAAAAAAGCCGGCCTGTTCAACATCGCCCCCATCACCCCGGAAATCGTGGCCACCGGCCGGCCGGCCTCCTCCATCCAGGTCACCCGCGACAACCGTTCCATGACCATCGACGGCAAGCCCGTGCGCGATCCCGACGGCAAGGTCAGCCTGGTGGTGCTCTACGCCCGCGACATCACGCTCATGGCCCGCATGCGCGAACGCATCTCGCGCCAGCAGGAGTTGATCGAGACCTATCAGCACCAGATGGATTTTTTCATTCGCGAGGGCGGCGGCATAACGAGCTTCATTGCCGAGAATTCAGCCATGAAGCGGCTGATGGATCTGCTGCGCCGGGTGGCGGCCACCGATGCCGTGGCCCTGGTCCTTGGCGAGACGGGCGTCGGCAAGGAACTGTTCGCCCGGATGATCCACGAGGCCAGCCCGCGCCGGGAAAAGCCCTTCGTCAAGGTGGACTGCGCCTCCATCCCGGAAAACCTGATCGAATCCGAACTGTTCGGCTACGCGCCCGGGGCCTTCACCGGGGCCCATCCCAAAGGCCGGGTGGGCTTTTTCGAGATGGCCGAGGGCGGCACCATCTTTCTCGACGAAATCGGCGAGATGCCGCTTTTGCTCCAATCCAAGCTCCTGCGCGTGCTCCAGGACCGGGAGCTGACGCCGGTCGGGTCGAGCAAATCGCGCAAGACCAATGTCCGCGTCATCGCCGCCACCAACCGCAACCTGGAAGCCGAGGCCCGGGCGGGCGCCTTTCGCAGCGACCTGTTTTTCCGGCTGCGGGTGGCGGTGCTGGAGATCCCGCCATTGCGGGACCGGCCGGACGACATCCTGCCCCTGGCCCGGATGTTTTTGCAGCGTTTCGGCTCGCGCTACCGCAAGCGCACGATTTTTTCGCTGGAGGCCGAGCGCATCCTGGCCCATTACAACTGGCCGGGAAACGTCCGCGAGCTGGAAAACCTCATCGAGGGGCTGGTCATCACCTGCGACTCCGGCCAGATCGAGCCTGACGACCTGCCGACGGCCATGCGGGTGACGGAGTGCCCGCTGCTTGAGGCGGGCCCTGCGGCAGCCCCATCCCCTGAAAGCGCGGCCCTGCCGCCGGGGGCGGCCGTCAGTGAAATCCCCGTGGACTGGGATCGGCCGTTCAAGGATGTGGTGGCGGCGTTTGAGCGCGGATACCTGGACCGGGCCATCGGGCACTTCGGGTCCATCGGCGAGGCGGCCAAACGTCTCGGCCTTGACCGCACGACCATCTTCCGCAAACTCAGGCGCGCGGCCGGGGAATGAGGCCCGCGTAACGGCCTTTCCCCTTCCCAAGCCGCCCGGTTTTGGCTATCCCTTTGAATCCCCGATAAAAGTTTTTGAAACAGGGGATCGGGGGAAATCCTGCTGGAAAATTGGTTCCCCCGGACCGAAACCACAATCGGACGGCTCCCATGAATCCCGCCTGCAAGGACATCACCTCGTTTCTGGTCATGGACATCCTCGAGCGCGCCCAGGAAATCGAGGCCGCCGGCAATCGCGTCATCCACCTGGAAATCGGCGAACCGGATTTCGATATCCCCGATTGCGTCAAGGATGCCGCGCAAAAGGCCGTGGCTGACGGCAAGACGCACTACACCCACAGCCTTGGCCTGCTCGAACTGCGCCAGGCCATCTGCCGGCTGTTTGCCGACGAATACCGGGTCAACGTCACGCCGGATCGCATCCTTGTCGCAGGCGGCACCTCGCCGGCCATGCTGCTGGCCTTCGGGGCCCTGGCCCGGCCCGGGGCCCACGTGCTGCTGACCGACCCGGCCTACGCCTGCTATCCCAATTTCCTGCGCTTCACCGGGCTGGTCCCCCGCTACGTGTCCGTGGCCGAGGAGGACGGGTTTCAGTTCACCCCGGCCTCCATCGAAAGCAGCATCGGCGGCATGACTGCCGCCATCCTGCTCAACTCGCCCTCCAACCCGGCCGGCACCCTGATTTCTCCCGAAGCCCTGGACACCGCCTGTTCCACCGGCGTCCCCGTCCTGTCCGACGAGATCTACCACGGCCTCACCTATGGGCCGCCGGCCCGCAGCGCCCTGGAATTCTCCAACGACGCCTGGGTGTTAAACGGATTTTCCAAACGGTTCGCCATGACCGGCCTGCGTCTGGGCTATCTCATCGCCCCCCGGCACATGATGCCCATGCTGCAAAAACTCCAGCAGAACCTGTTTATCTGCGCCTCCTCCGTGGCCCAATGGGCAGGCGTGGCCGCCCTGACCCCGGACGGGCTGGCCGCTGCCGAGGCCATGCGCCAGACCTACGACGTCCGCCGCAAAGCGCTGCTTGAGGGTCTTGGCAGGCTCGGGCTGGCCCCGCGCGTGGAACCCACCGGCGCCTTTTACGTCTTTGTCCGGGCCGACCATCTCAATCCCAATTCCCTGGCCCTGGCCTACGACATCCTGGAAAAAGCCCATGTCGGCGTCACCCCGGGCATCGACTTCGGCCCCGGCGGCGAGGGCCACCTGCGCTTTTCCTACGCCAACTCGCTGGAAAATATCGAGGAAGGACTGGAGCGGCTTGGCCGCTACATCGCGGATCACTGCGGCTGACAGGCCGGGGCGCTGCCCCGGACCCCGTCGGGAGGGGATGATCCCCTCCCGAACCCGGAGGGGAAAACCATAGGGCGCTTCGCGCGGCGGCCGGACCACGCCGAGACGCCGCCCTTGGAGGGGAGCCGGGGGAAACCATTTCCCACGGCGGGTCCAGGGCAGCGCCCTGGTTCCCGTCCTACTTGGCCAGGGCGCGCTCCATGGCCCGGACCAGCTCGCCGGGTTCAAACGGCTTGGTCACATACTCGTCCATGCCGGCCTCCATGCCGCGTTCGCGGTCGGCATCCATGGCGTAGGCGGTCAGCGCCACCACCGGGATGGTCGGCGCGATGCCCGGCACGTTGCCGGAGCGGATCAGCCGGGTGGCGTCCAGGCCGTTCAGGCGCGGCATCTGGACATCCATGAGGATGAGATCATAGGGTTTGCGGCCGAGCATGGACAGGGCTTCGCGGCCGTCGACAGCCGTGTCCACGACGTGCCCGAGTTTTTGCAGCGCCCGCACGGTGAAAATACGGTTGACGGGTTCGTCTTCGGCCAACAGCACGGACAACGGGCGTTTGCCGGACAGGGCCGGCGCGGCGGCGACGTGGTCCGCCTCCGGCTCCTGGGGCCGGGGCAGGGCGCACTCCAGGGTCAGGGTGAAGACACTGCCCCGGCCGGGTTCGGAGGCGACCGTGATGTCGCCGCCCATCAGATTGGCCAGCCGCCGGGCAATGGTGAGCCCGAGCCCTGCCCCGCTGTATTGTTTGGTGATGTAGTCTTCACCGATGCCGAACGGCTCGAAAATGGCGTCCTGGCGTTCCCGGGCGATGCCCACGCCGGTGTCGGACACCACCGCCCGCAGCCGGATGCGGCCGGCAGCGGCCGGCAGCTCGCCCGGACCGGCTTCCCCGCGGCCGAGCAGCACGCTGACAAGGCCCTTCCTGGTGTATTTGAAGGCATTGCCGATCAGATTGATCAAAATTTGCTTGATGCGGTTGGCATCGCCGATCAGACGGTCGGGCAGCAGCGGGTCGAACTCGTAGGAAAACTGGAAGGGCCGCACCTGGGCCTGGGCGGCGTAGTTGCGGAAAAGCGGCAATAATTCGGCGCGCGGGTCGAACTCCCGGTCAACCACCTGAAGCCGGCCGGCTTCCACGCCCGACAGATCGAGCAGGTCGGACACAATATGGGACAACGTCGCGGCCGACTGCCGAATGATGCCCAGATACTCCTGCATTTCGTCCGCATCAGCCGGCAGATCCAACAGCAACTGGGCAATGCCCAGGATGCCGTTTAAGGGCGTGCGCAACTCATGGCTGATGTTGGCCAGAAACTGGGTTTTGGCCCGGCTGGCCGCCTCGGCAACCCGCTTCGAGGTCAAAAGCGCCTCCTGCAGGCGCTTTTGTTCCGTCACATCGTCAAAAACCCAGATAACGCCGTCATCCTCGTCGCACGGGCTGAGCCGCTTGCCCGAAACCCGCGTCACCACGCTGCCCCCGTCGCTGCGGACCAGCAGGTACTCGCCGGTATGGACCCCGGTCGTGCACAAATCGTCGTGGGCCGCGCGGAAAAACGCAGCATACGCCTCGGGCGAGGGAAAAAGCATCGCACTCTCGCGTCCGACCAGGGCCTCGGCCGGATACCCCAGAAGATTGGCTCCGCGTGCGTTGATCTTTTCAATGCGGTGCTGCCGCGCCAGGGCGATCCCCACCAGCGCGTTGTCGAAAATCGTTTCCATCTCCCGAAGCGCCCGGGACGGCGACAGGCCGCCAGACGTTCCGGTCTCCGCTTCGCTCCCGTCCGCCGGGTCATGCGCTCCGGCCCCCCCGCGCTCCCTGAAATCCGCCATGGCCCGCCCCCCGCTCCAAAAAAGTGCGGTTTCCAGCTACATGGCAGCTTATACGCTTCCCGTTGCCGCCGCGCAACCGGATGCCTTCACGATCATCGGTCGCGCCGCCGGCAGAACTGCTCGCACAAATCCGATGCCCGCTCCAGAATCCCGCCGCACCCGTTGACCAGATTGTCCACGTAGAGCGCCTTCTCCGTCTCCCGGCACATGGCCAGACACGACGCCAGATCCGCCGGCGGCGACGACAACTCCTGACGATAGCGCAGACAGATCGGATCGGACAGGCAGGCCCCGGGCGTCGGCAACGCCGAGCAAAAGCCATAAAAATCAGAGGGCGTCATCACCGGGGCCAGATCGCCGCCCCTGCCGCTTCCCCCCTGCCCGGCGCAGCCCGCCAGCGACGCCAACAGACCCAGCAACAGCAACATTCGAACTACCATGGCGCTCCCCACTGAAAAATCCGGATTTCCGATCATTGTGCCCAAGCGAGCCACCCTTGTAAAGCCGCGCCGGCCCTGCCGCACCTATAGGTTTTGACATGAACCGGCTGGTCCATGTCCGCATTCCATGGTCCTTATTGAACTTAAGGATGGTGCGATATGAATATGAATACGTCTTGCCCGGTCATCCCCGGAGAACTGCGTGGCGCGGCCCTGTCCAACTTCACGACCATCGCCGAAGACGGCAGCATATGCTTTTCTTCGGATAAAATGCATCGGACCTGCCCCGACTGCGGCACCGTGTTTGACGGTTCCCTGTGCATGGCCGCCATGGCCGGCGCGCCGGCCTGCCCCTTTTGCGGCGAACATCGCACCGCCCCGATGCCCGTCGCCGGGTGGCTGTCATGAACGCCCCGCGCCAGCCGCTGGTCTCCCGAAAACTCGTCGCCGCCCTGTGCGCCATCGCCGCCGTCGCGCTCAACCGCAAATGGGGCATGGGCCTGACCCCCGACGAAATCCAGGCCATCACCGAGATTGCCCTGACCGTCATCGGCTCCCAGGCCGGCATCGACCTTGCCCAAAACACCCTGCCCCTTCTGGTCAGAAACCGATCCGCCGGAGACGCGGGGAGCAACGCCGATGCCCTTCGATAACCTGCTCCTGCCCGCCTGGATCTCCTTCCTGGTCGGACTCGTCCTGTTCTTCACCCGGAAATGGGTGGCCGACGTCGCCCGCGCCATAGACTCCCTCGACGCCCGCATGCGCGAATACGAACAGCGGCAGGCCCAGTGCCGCCTCGAACTGGCGCGCGGCTACCCGACCCGCACCGAATTCGAACGCGTCGCCGAACGCCTCGAAACCCACGCCACCCGCCTGACCATCATCGAACAACGGCAATACCCGGCCTGACCACGACAACCCCAGGGAGACAACCCCATGAACCAGTCCCATACCCCCAGACCCCTGACCCTCGACCACCTCCAAAGCCTCAACCCCCACCTCACAATCGCCGATATCCTCGCCCTCTGGCACTGGTCCGGCCCCTCCCGCCGACTCCATTAGAAGAGACGGCGAAGGGAGCGGAAAGCAGGAGAAGGAAGAATGCCCGGCGGCCGGGGGGATGATCCCCCCGGACCCCTGCAACGGGACAAGGGGGCGAGGCATAGCATTGGCCGACATTTCAAATACAGCCGCCCTGGCCCTCCCAAACAATCGGCCGCGCCACAGCAGCGCCGCGCCACACCCTTTCAACCCCAATTATCCAGGGGGTCCGGGGGGGATGATCCCCCCCGGCCGCCGGAGGCATCTTCCATGTCTTCCATGTCTTCCATGTCTTCCATGTCTTCCTCTCTTCATCCCAATCCCATCAATCGGCAACGCATCGCGGACGAACTGGCGCGGATTGCGTTTGCCGACATCCGGGATTTTGTGCGTTGGGACGGCCAGGGGCTGCATCTGTTGGATTCCGATGCGTTGACGCCTGGGCAGGCGGCCTGCGTGTCGGAGGTGGTGGAGACGTCGGGCCGGGGCGTACGCGTGAAGCTGCACGGCAAATTGCCGGCTTTGGCGGCGTTGTCGCGCCATGTGGCTGATCGGGAACCGGCGGCGTCAACCGGCCGGCGCGTGGTGGTGGTGACGTATGTGCCGGAGCCGGACCCGCCCCTGCCCGGCGACGGGCAGTTGCCGGAGGAGCGGATTGCGGAACTTGGCGGCGATGTCGTGGCTGCGGCCCTGGCCGGCGCGGAGGCCGGGCCGGGGGATGGCCCGGAAACGGAGGTGGAAGCGGAGACGGGCGAAGCGGATGTTTGAGGCGCCGGCGCCCGGGGTCATTGGCGGCAGGTTTCGCACAGGCTGGCGAACTGGTTTTCGGGGATGGGGGCCTGGGGGCCGCACTGGGCCTTGAGCCGGGCGTAGCGCATGAGGCAGTCGCCGGCCGGATCGGGGACGGCCGGCGGCCTTGCGGTCTGGGCGGCCAACACCAGGGAATAGCCCTGGAGCCGGAGGGGGTTGCGTCCGGGGCTGGTGGTGGCGGTTGCGACAAAGAACGTGGCGGCGACAAACGCGCACAGGGTAAAAAGGCTGCGAAGCAGGTTACGGCGCATTGGCGACACCTCCGACAAGGCATGGATCGGCCAGGAGGTGACATGCCGAAACCGTGCCATGGATTTATCGTGCGATATCAAATTATTACAATATGGAGGCTTGGGCGGGTGCACGATGACGCATGATTTTGTGGATATATCGTCATCACTGGAGCACCCTGAGGCCGACGAGGAACAGCTTGTGCTGCCGTATCGACCGCAGCCGGTGCAGCGGCGGCTGCATACCTGCCGGGCCAACGAAATCCTGTTTGGCGGCGCCGCCGGCCCGGGCAAGAGCCATGCCCTGCGGTTCGAGGCGTTGTTAATGTGTCTGCGCGTGCCGGGGTTGCAGGCCTATCTGTTTCGCCGCACGCTGGGGCAGCTTGAGCGCAACCACATCCAGCCGGCGTTGTGCCAGTTCCCGGAGGGGCTGGCGAAGTTTCAGGCGTCCAAGAACCGGTTCGAGTTCATCAACGGCTCATCGCTGGCCTTTTGCGGCTGCCAGCGCGAGGCGGACGTGTTCGCCTACCAGGGGGCGGAGCTGCATTTGCTGGTCATCGACGAGCTGACCCATTTCACGGAGTTTCAGTACGACTTCCTGCGCAGCCGGCTGCGGTGCGCCATCCCGGTGCCCCGGGCCTATCGCCACAAGGTGCCGGGCATTGTCTGCGCGTCCAACCCGGGCGGCGTGGGCCATGCCTTTGTCAAATCGCGGTTTGTGGATTTCGCTCCGCCGTTGACGCCGCGCCGGGCCCCGCTGTCCGAGGGCGGGATGCTGCGCTGTTTTATTCCGGGCCGGCTGGCCGACAACCGGCTGCTGCTGGCCGTCGATCCGGGCTACGCGGCCCGGCTCGACGCCCTGCCCGAACCGTATCGCACGGCCTATCTGGAGGGCGACTGGGACGTGTTTCTGGGGCAGGCCTTTTCCTTTTCCCGGCGGCTGCATGTGATCCGGCCACGGCCGGTGCCGGAGCATGCGCCGCTGCTGATGACCTTCGACTGGGGCTATGGCGCGCCGTTTTCGGTAGGCTGGTGGTGGCGGGACGGAGACGGCCGGCTGTACCGGTTTGGCGAGTGGTACGGCGCAAGCGGCCTGCCCAACCAGGGCCTGCGCCTGACCGATTCGGAAATAGCCTCCGGCATTCTGGAGCGCGAGGCCGGCTACGGCCTGACCGGCCGGGCCATCACCCGGCTGGCCGGGCCGGACTGCTTTGCCCGCAAACCGGATTACCGGGGCGGCGGCCAGGGGCCGAGCACGGCCGAGGTGTTTTCCCGGGCCGGCATCTATCTGGCCCCGGGCGATCCCACGCGTTCGGCCAAGATCCGGCAGTTTCACGAGCGGTTGCGGCCCGGATCAAACGGCGAACCGCCCATGCTGCTTGTCTACGACACCTGCCAGGCCTTTATCCGCACCATTCCGCTTCTGGTCGTGGACCGCCGCAACGTGGAGGACATCGACACCAGCGGCGAGGACCATGTCTATGACGAGGCCTGCCATGCCTGCATGGCCCGGCCGTTGGCCCCGGCGTCCGGGGAAACGTCCGTGCGGCCGGCGGCGCGGCTTATCGACGCCGTCACGGCCGACGGCCAAACCGAGGAGGATGCGTGATGTCCGAGGCCATCTGGAACTGTGTCGAGACGCTGTTGCATCTGGGCGCGGCCCTTGGCTTGGTGCTGGCGGGCTGGCGTCTTGGCCGCGAGAGCGCGGGACGGCCGATGTTTGCCTTCGGCGTGCGCCCGTCCGTCGAGGCCGAGACCCGGGAAGAGCCCGATCCCTGGTCGGCGGCCATGGCCGGGCCGCTGTCCGGCGGCGACAGATCCGGCGAGGTGGATATTTTCGAGACACTTGCCGATCCGTTTGGGCAAAAAGACGGCCGGACAGCCGGCCGAATGTAAGAAGTCATTTTATTCAAGCAAGTTGGCTTTCAGCAACATGTATAATAAAGCGACACCAGGTGGCCCCGGCGTCTGCCGGCTGGCTTGTTTCGATGCAGCGCCTGGCCGGGCCGGGCGACCGGAATTTTTCAATAACACGTTGATTATAAACATAATTCAAGAATGGCACGACGGCTGCAATAGTGGGATTGTCGCCGCGAACCGGAATCTCCCGGAGGCGGCAGGAAATCAGACACATTCGGCATCGGCCGAAAACCCCTTTACGGAGGTTGATAGTATGCGCGCTAAGACACTTGGTATTGCGGCCCTGGCCCTGGTGACCCTGATGGCGACGTCCTCCCTGGCCCTGGCCCGTCCCGGCGGCGGCAAGGGTGGTCCCGGCGCCGGCTACGGCTGCGGCGGCATGGCCCAGCTCACCCCGGAGCAGCAGGCGGCCTTCCAGAAGATCCACGACGCCTACGCGGCCAAGACGGCCCAGCTGCGGGCGGACCTTGGCGTGAAGATGGCGGAGCTTAACGCCGCCAGCGTGGCCGCCACGCCCGATCAGGGCAAAATCGACGCCCTGACCAAGCAGATCGGCGAGATGCAGGGCCGGCTGCTGGCCGAAAAGACCCAGTTCCGCCTTCAGGTGACCAAGGAAGTCGGCCCGGGCGCCATGGGCGGCATGGGCCCCTGCGGCGGCGGATACCATCGCGGCGGCATGGGCGGCGGCATGGGCGGCGGTATGGGCCCCTGCGGCCAGTAGACAGCACCCGACGGATGCCGGGACCGGCCGACCGGTCCCGGCCCGGCGATCACTGAAAACAGACGCCAACGAGGCATGGCCATGTGGGGTTGCGCACCGTTTACGCCCTTTGGCGGCGGATTTTCCCTTGCCGGCCTGCTGTTCTGGGCCGTGGCGATCCTGGTCGCCGTCTGGGCGCTCCGGGCGCTGCTGGCCGGCAAGAACACCAAGGAACATCACCGGGGCGCCCGGGCCGACCGGGAAGACGCCATGCGCATCCTGCGCCTGCGGCTGGCCGAAGGCACGTTATCCGAAGAAGAGTTCGAGCGGCTGCGCCGGGCCGTGGAATCCTGACAAGGCGCGCGCGTCGCGCGCCGGCCCGGCCGGCCCGTCAACCCGACAAGCAACGGGATTCGGATAGGCGGCTTCCGTTGTCGACATAGACCCCAAACGCTTGACATACCCTCAGTCTCCTTCCCCAGGCCCGGGGCGGCGAAAGTCGCCCCGGGCACTTTTGGCCCGATGACATTTGGCGGCGAGGTTGCTAGGTTGCCGCCCTCACGATAACGCGCCCCGGGCGCGCAAGGAGCTTTCCATGGGCAACGGCAATACGAAAAAGGGAGCCTCGGCCACCGTTGGACGCGGGGCGGCGCTGCTGGGGGCCGGCCTGGCCCTCCTGGTCGGATTTTACCTGGGATTCACGGCCCATGGCCTGATGGGTGGTTCCGGGAACCGGGACGGGAGCCCCCCGGCCCCGCCGACGGCCTCCGCGCCGGCCGCCCCGCCGTCGCCGGCCGTGGCCGAACGCATCAAGGCCCTGAACAAACAGACCCGGCTCGAACCGGCCAACACCGCAGCCTGGACCGAACTCGGCAACCTCTACTTCGACACCCACGAGCACGAGAAAGCCATCACCGTCTACGGCAAATCGCTTGCCCTCGATGCCAACCAGCCCGACGTGCTGACCGATCAGGGCGTCATGTACCGGGAAATCGGCCAGTTCGACAAAGCCCTCGACTGCTTCAACAAGGCCATTGCCCAGAACCCCGGCCACGTCATCGCCCAGTTCAACAAGAGCGTGGTGCTCGAACACGACAAGAACGACCGCACCGGCGCATTGGCCGCCCTGCGCGAATTGGCCGCCCAAAACCCCAACGCCCAGCTCCCCGGCGGCCGCACCGTCGGCCAGGCCATCCAGGAGTTGATGAAGTAGCAAGAAGTAAAGATGCCTCCGGCGGCCGGGGGGGATCATCCCCCCCGGACCCCCTGGTTAAAGGGGGCAACGGTGGGAAGGGGCGGCGGATGGGCGCGGAAAAACACCGTGAAGAGATCGGCTTGGCTGTTCCGTGAACGCCCCCGGACCCCCTGGATAGCGGGGGTAAAGGGGCGGGAAGGGACGAGGGCTGGACGCGGAAGGTCGCTGAGAAGATTCAGGGCGGCTGTTCCGTGAACGCCCCCGCGCTTGACCCCGAAAGGCAAAACCGCAAACCGCGTCTGGCGTACATCCCGCACATCGGCTATGAGACGCCCCATGGAAGGGCAAACGGCAGATCCGGTGTTGGAGGTCGCGGCAGCGCACAAGAATTTCGGGACGTTTGCGGCCGTGCGCGGCGTGAGCTTCGCCGTGCGCCGGGGCGAATGTTTCGGCCTGCTCGGTCCCAACGGGGCCGGCAAGACCACCACCATCCGCATGATCTACGGCTTCTCGCCCCTGTCCGGCGGGACCATCCGGGTCTTCGGCCAGGAGATCGGGCCGCATTTCCGGGCCATCCGCGCCCGCCTGGGCGTGTGCCAGCAGGGCAACACCCTGGACCCGGACCTGAGCGTGCTGGAAAACCTGCTCGTTTTCGCCGGCTATTTTCGCATTCCCCGACGCGAGGCCCTGGCCAGGGCCGAAGAGCTGCTGGCCTTTTTCGCCCTGGAAGCCAAAAAACGCTTCCAGTACGAGGAACTCTCCGGCGGCATGGCCAGACGGCTGATGCTGGCCCGGGCCATCATCAACCGCCCCGACCTGCTCATCCTCGACGAGCCCACCACCGGCCTCGACCCCCAGTCCCGCAACACCCTTTGGGACCGCCTGCTCGATCTCAAACGCCAGGGCCTGACCATCCTGCTCACCACCCACGCCATGGAAGAGGCCGAACGGTTTTGCGACCGGCTGTGCATCATCGACCATGGGCAGGTGGCCGCCGAAGGCGATCCGGCCGGCCTGATCGCCACCCATGCCGGACGCCACGCCCTGGAGGTCGAATCGCCCGACGAGGCCATGGCCGCATACCTGGCCGACCAGGGCAGGCGTTTCGACCGCTCGGGCCGGCGGCTGATCGTCTACGGCGACGACCGGGCGGCCCTGCTCGCCCTGCGGGACCAATTCTGCACGGAACGCGGCTTCATCCGGGCCGCCACCCTTGAGGACGTGTTTTTGCGCCTGACAGGCAGGGAGCTTCGGGAATGACGGCCGACGCGCGATTTACCGGACTGTTCTGGGCGGTGTGGCGGCGTAACCTGCGGGTCTACCGCCGCATCTGGGCCATCAATTTCCTGCCGCCGCTTCTGGAGCCGCTGTTTTATCTGCTGGCCTTCGGCCTGGGCTTCTCCGGGCTGGTCTCCGGCGTGAGTTGGCATGGCGAGGCGCTCGCCTTCACGCAGTTTTTCGCCCCGGCCCTGATTGCGGCCGCCGCCATGTGGCAGGCCTTCATGGAGACGTCGTACAACTCGTTTGTGCGGATGTTTTACCAGAAAAGCTACGACGCCATGCTGGCCACGCCGCTGTCGCTGGAAGAAATCATCGTGGCCGAAATCGTCTGGGGGGCCACGCGCTCGGTCATCGCGGCAGCGCTGATGCTGGCGGTGGTGGCCGGGCTTGGCTACACGACCGGCGGACAGGCGCTGGCCGTCATCCCGGTGGCGCTCCTTGGCGGGTTGGCGTTCGGGGCCATGGGCATGGCCGCCACGGCCGTGACGCCGTCCATCGACATGTTCAATATCCCGGTCTTTCTGGTCATCACGCCGATGTTCCTGTTTTCCGGGACGTTTTTTCCGGTGGACGCCCTGCCGGCCTGGGCCGGGCCGCTGGCCTGGGCCATGCCGCTGTACCATCTGGCCGAACTGATGCGCGCCGCCTGCCTGGGCCGCCTGACAACGGGCTCCCTCGGCAACGCGGCCGTGCTGGCGCTGTATGCCGCCATTTTCCTGCCCCTGGCCCTGGCCGGCATGCGCCGCCGCCTTATCAAATAGACCGGGGCGCTGCCCCGGACCCCGCCAGGGCGCCGCCCTGGACCCGCCGGGGGGAATGATTCCCCCCGGACCCCCCCGACGGAAAGGCAGGGGCGACATCGCGCGAAGCGCCTTCTGGTTTTCCCGTCCGGGAGGGTTCGGGAGGGGGTGACCCCCTCCCGACGGGGTCCGGGGCAGCGCCCCGGTTTCACAGCGCTCCTTTCCCCTTCCATCATTCCCCCGCTTCCCCGCCTTGATTTCCCCGGGCGATGCGGCTACCTGAAAGCCCCGGCCGGACGTGCGGCCGATTCATTTCCGACGACATCCGCGGGAGAACCATGCGTTTCGCCAAAGCCCTGCTCATAAGCCACATCACCGATCTGGCCGGCCCCTCGGAAGCCCTGGAAAACTATCTGCGCAGCCGCAGCGACCACCTGGGCATCATCTATCATCCCTTCCACTACTGCTCGGACCGCCGGTCCATCGCCAGGACCTATGACGCCGGCCGGCTGACGTCCGAAAAGCGCCAGGGCGGCTGGGCGTTGCCCAATCTGCTCACCTATTTCAAGGATGCGCTCTTTTCGCTGCTCTTCTTTTTCGGCTTTGCCAGCCGCTACGACGTCTGCGTGGCCTGCGACCCGCTCAACGCCGTGGCGGCCATTGCGCTGAAGAAATGCGGCCTGATCAGACAGGTCATTTTCTACACCATCGACTGGATGCCGGGCCGGTTCGCCAATCCTGTCCTCAATGCCGTGTACCACGCCCTGGACCGGTTCTGCGTGCGCCACTGCGACGCGGCCTGGAACATCTCGCCGCGCATTGTGGAAGTCCGCCGCGGGCAGGGTCTGCCCGACGCCAGAAACGTCCTGGTGCCGGTGGGGGTGGACATCGAAAAGATCGACCTGCCCGACAAGTCCGGCAAAACGCCCTGCGACGTGGTGCTTCTGGGGGCGCTGAGCCCTTCCAAGGGCGTGGATCTGGTCATCGAGGCCTGGCCGGGGCTGGTTGCCCGTTTCCCGGACCTGCGCCTGCACGTCATCGGCAAGACGCCCAACAACGCCGTCGAGGACGGGGTGGTCTACGCCCCCTTCGAGCCGCGCCTGCGCGCCCTGGGCGAGAGCGTGACGCTCCACGGCGTCATGAACCACGACGCCGTGCTGGCCGCGCTGCCGGCTTTTGACGTCAGTCTGGCCCTGTACCGCCCCACGGACAACAACCTGTCGCGCTGGGCCGACCCCAGCCGGGTCAAGGATTATCTGGCCTGCGGCCTGCCGGTGGTCATCACCGACGTGCCGGAGATCGCCAAGGACGTGGCCGCCCTGTCGGCCGGCGTGGTGGCCGCCTACACGGCCGAAGCCGTCACGGCCGCCATTGCGGCCATGGTGGACGATCCCGACAACTGGCGGGCCATGCGGCAGGCCGCCGTGGCCTACATGGACCGCTACCGCTGGTCGGCCATTTTCGACGCCTCCTTCGCGGCCGCGCCAGGCACGCCGGCGTAAGCCGGGCGTCGTCCGTTTCCGCGAGGCTCCCTTGGGGCGTTCCCGGCGGGGAACGCCCCTTGCCGCTTGACGGAACGGGCCCGGGGGGGCGACACGGACGGGCAAAACCACCCGGGCCGACGGAATCGATCGGTTCCGGACAAGCGGGCAGAAAAGGACATCATGCGGCGAAACACCGGCAACGCGCTTCTGGCCATGGCCGTGCTGGCGGCCCTGACCCTGGCGGCCTTTGCCGGGGTGCTCGGCCGGCCGGGCATCGTGGGCCACACCTGGGACTGGGGCGTGCCCAATTTCGCCGAGCAGTTCCGGGACATGGCCCGCCATCACTTTTCCACCTGGGACGCCTATTTCGAGACCGGCCGCTACCACTATTTCAAGCTGGAGCTGCTCTACTGGCTGGCCCTGTGGCCGGCGTCGGCGCTTGGCGGCGAGACCGTGTCCAAGTGGCTGCCGCTGCTCCTGGTCTTTTGCGCCGGCGCGGCCCTGTGGCCGCTGGCCCGGCGGCAGGGGCTGACGCCCTTTTTCGCGCTTGCCGCCTCGGTTTTTTACGCCTTCTCGCCCTACGCCCTAAGCCGCATCGTGGCCGGCCACATGCCCATGCTCGTCGGCTACGCCCTGCTGCCCCTGGTTGTCCTGGCCGCCCAGACGCTGCTGGCGCGCATCGAAGACGCCCGGCCGGGCCGGTTTTATTACACGGTCCTGACCGGCTTCCTGCTCGGCCTCACCTCGCTGCATCCCGGCCTCGGCATGAGCGCGGCGGCCATGCTGGCCGTGGCCTTCCTCTGGCGGCTGGCCGCCAGCCGGCGCAGGAAGGCCCTCATCGCGGCCTTTACGGGCCTGGGGGCCGTGGCCGTGGCCATGAACATCCACTTCATGGCCCCGTTCGTGGGCGACTATTTCGGCAAGGGGGCCATCCGCCACGGCTGGGGCCTGTCCGTTTCGGCCGAGGGCGACGTGACCGTGGACACGGAACTCCCCCGACGCGAGGCCTACCACGAATCCACCAGCCAGCCGGGCGATGCGGCCGCGTTCCTGCGCCTGCGTCCGGGCATGGACACCGAATACGTCTACCCGGTGCCGGACGGGCTTGGCCTGCCCTGGAACCTCGCCGCCCTTCTCGTGTCCCTGGGCGTTTTCGCCTACCCCTTCCGGACGCGGAAAACGCCGGAGCTGACGGCCCTTTTCGTCACGGCCCTGCTTGGCGTGCTGCTGGTTGCCGGCTCGCGGACCCTGCCCGGTCTGGTCTTTTACCAGATGGTGCTCAAAAAGACCCTGCCCATCCTTTTTGCCGCCTTTTCCAACACCACCCGCTGGCTGCCGCTGGTGGTGCTGCCCTACGCCATCCTGTTCGCCCGGGCCGCCGCCGATGCGGCCGCGTCCTGGCGTCCCCGGGCCGCCATGGCCCTTGGCGGCGTCGTCACCCTGGTCTTTGTCTCGCCGTTTCTGCTGGGCGGGTTGACCCGGCCCTTCGACCCGGACAAGGACATCCAGCCGCTGACCCTCAAACAGACGCCCATCGCCCCGGAAGACGCGGCCGTGTATGCGTTTTTGCGCGACCGCCGCGACGCCTTCCGCGTCATGTATCTGCCGCCCGTCGGCATCACCTGGCCCGGGAACACGAACTTCACCTACGAGTGGTCCTCGGCCTATTCGCCCAAGCCCTTTTTCATGGCCTTTAAGACCCATCCCCTGGCCGGGCCGGTCTTTTCCGGGCTCTACGCCGAGCATCCAAATACCCGTATCGCCCGGCTGACGGCCCTGGGCTCGTGCCGTTTCCTGGTCTACCCCCGCTACGAGCGGGCCTACACCTACGAGGATTACCAGCCGGCCTACGCCGCCCCCGCCGTGGACGGCTACAAGGACTACAAGCCCGTGCTCGACGCCAATCTGGCCATGCAGGAAGGGCTTGTCCGGCTGCCGCTTTTTTCCACGGTGGATCTCATCGAAAACACGGAATTCCTGCCGCTGGTGCGCCCCGGCGACCGGGTGGCGGCCGTGGAGGCCCTGGGGACGTTTCGCGGCGGCAATCCGGTGGTGGCCGCCCTGGCCGAGGAAGTGCTGCTGCCGGGCTACGATCCGGCCACGGTCTATCTGCGGGCCGGGACCGATCCGGTCTTCCTGGATTTTCTCACAGCCATCATGGGCGACGGCCCCCGGACCACCCGGCTGCTGGTGGACCGGGCGGCCGACCGCCGGCTGGCCGTCTCCCGGCCCGATGCCGGCGTGGCCGCGCCCACGGTGGAATTCCGCCGCCTGGGCCCGACAGCCGTCAGGGTGCGGGTGCACGGGGCCCGGGCCGGCTTTCCCCTGGTCTTCCAGGAGACCTTCCACACCGGCTGGCAGGCGTTGCTCGTGCCGCGCCCGGCCGGCGAACTGGCCGGCGACGCGGGCGGCATGGCCGCGCTCCTGGCCGCCTACAAGCCCTTTCCGGTTCAGGGCACGGACGCGGCCGGCGTCCGCGAGCTGGCCGGGTATGCCGAACGCGGCCTGATTTCGACCCTGGGCCGGGGGGACAACAAACGCCGCCAGGGCTTCCTCTACGGGCCGGGCGGCCGGGTGACCGGCGAAACGGACCAGACCTTTGCCGTGGATTACGTGTCCACGCTGCGGGCCGGGGCCGTGCAAAACGACAACCTGCCGCCGGCCGGGCTGACCGAGGCGTTCTTCCCGGGCCGCTTCACGCCCAAGACCCCGGAAGCGGCCTCGCGGCCTCTCGACGCCGCCGGCTGGGCCGTGGCCGATGCCGGCACGGCTCCCGTGGCCCTGCCCGACGCCCTGCACGTGGAGGCCTACGGCTTTGCCAACGCCTGGTGGATCGCTCCGGAGTTGTTGGCGCTGCTGCCCCAGGCCGGGGCGCAAAAATCCGGCTATTATCTCCGCCGCCCCGATGGCGGCCTGGATTTCGAGATCCTGCTGTCCTTTGCCCCGCAAACCTCGTACCGCATCGGTCTGGCCGCCAGCGCCGCGGTGATGGCCGGCTGCCTGGGCGTGCTGCTTGTCGGCCCGTTTCTGGGAAAACGCCGGGAGAATCCCCATGCTTAAGCCTCACGCGCCCGCCTTGCTGCCGGAGCCGCCCGGCCGGAGCGTCGGCGGCGTCGTTTTCCTCGGCCTTTCTGCCGTCCTGGCCGTCATGGCCTGCCTCAAATATCTGGCCCTGCACTCCACGGTCTTCGATCTGGGCGTGTTTTTGTCCAACCTGTATTCCCTGCACGAGGCCGGCCAGTGGTGGCGGGCCTTTCTCGGCCATGCCCAGCCGCTGTTGCCGGTCTACGCCCAGGTCTACCGGCTTGTGCCGGATCAGGCCGCGCCCCTGCTCCTGCTGACCGTACAGGCCCTGGCCCTGGCCCTGCCGGCCCTGTGGGCAGGCAGGCGCTACGGCCTGCTGGCCGCCCTGGCCTATGCCCTGTATTTTCCGGTCTGGACCAACGCCCTGTTCGACTTCCACCTGGACCACCTGCTCATCCCGATCCTGTTCGGGTTCCTGGCGGCGGCCACGTCCGGCCGCTGGCGTCTGGCCGTGATTTTCGGGCTGCTGCCGGCCCTGGTCAAGGAGCCCCACGCCCTGACCACGGTGGCCTGCGGCCTGTACCTGTGGCTCGTGGCCGGGCGTTCCCGGGCCGGCTGGGGGCTGATGCTTTTCGGCGGCCTGTATTTTTATGCGGCAACTGTCTGGGTCATCCCCTTTTGCACCGTGGACGCCGGGCTCGGGGCCGAATCCGGGGCCTATGCCTGGCTTGGCGGCGGCCCGGGCGAGGCTATCCGCACCTGCCTCACCCAGCCCGGCCGGGTTCTGGCCCAGATGTTCGGCGTCCCGGGCAAGTGGAAATATCTGGCCCTGCTGTTCGGCGGCCTGCTTTTTTTTCCGTTTTTCCGGCCCAAGCTCCTGCTGCCGGCCCTGCCGGCCCTGGCCCTGCCGCTGCTGTCCGCCCAGCCCAATTATTACGGCTGGGCCAACCACTACACGGCCGGGGCGGCCGGAGTGCTCTTTTTCGCCTTTTGCGAGGTCCTCGGGCCGGTGCGCATCCTGGCCCGGCAGTCCGGAGCCGGAGCCCGGCCCGTGGTGCTGGCCATCTTCCTGGCCCTGGCCCTTTGCCATGTGCTGCTGGCCCCTTCGCCCGTGTCCCGGTTGTTCCTGGCCACCGACAACTTCGCCTTCTCCGTGGAGGCCTACGAGCCCACAGCCCGGGATGCGGCCATCCTGTCCGAAATCCTCAGGTCCGTGCCCGGAGACCGCAACGTGGCCGTGGTGTCCCAAAACACGCTCAACTGGGGCGCGCTGGCCGAACGCCGCGACTACAACAGTTTTCCGCTGGGGGTGTTTGCGCCGCATCCCGTGCGCGACCTGTCCGGGGCCACCTGGAAGGATTTCTGGACCTTCGTGCGCACTGGAACCACGCCTGATCTGCCCGTGCGCCGCTGGCAGGCCGGCTATGTGCTGCTCGACCTGACGCGGCCGTGGTTCGTGCTGGACCGGGGCTGCGACTTCACGGGCGGGGCCTGCCGCGACGAGGCGACGGCCCGGGAATTCACCGATCTGGTGGCCAGGGCCCGCCAGGAGCTGGAGACGGTCTACGACCAGGGCGGCTTCCTCATTTTGCGCCGGCCGGAATTGGCCGTGCCGGTCCCGGCCCCCCAGGCCGGACCTGCCCCGGAGGCGTCGGACCGGCCGGCCGGGGCGGCCGGGGACCCCGCCGCCCCGGGCTCGCCCGTCCAGGCCGGCCCGGCCGCGCCGGCGACGCCTGCTTCCGGGACTCCCGGGTACCCGGCCGCCACGCCGGCCGCCCCCGGGGCTCCGCCTGTCGTCGCGCCGGCTCCGGCCCAGGGCGAAGCCGCGCCGGACGACGCCATCGAAGTCGAGGAACTCGACCGGTTCCCGGCCCAGCGCCACGGCAAAAAGCCCATGCCGGTCATCGAGCAGCCTGCCCGGCCCCAGGAGGCCGGCCCCGACGTTGCCCCGGCCAAGGAAGCGCCCCAGCGCCCGGCCCGACAGCCCAGACGCCCCAGGGAGTCTGCGGAACAGCCGGCCGCAGCCCCCGGCGAGACCACGTCGCCCCAGGAAACGCGGGATGCGGATGCAAACCCCGCCCCGGATGCCGGGCAGCCCCAGGACGCCCCACGACGCCCGGCCCGACAACCCAGACGGGCCAAACCGGCCACGGAACAACCGGCCGCAACGCCCGATGGCGCAACGCCGGCCCAGGGGACGCCCGATGCCGGCGCGGCCCTCGCCCCGGATGGCGCGCCGGCCGCCGAGACGCCGAAACGCCCGGCCCGGCCCCGTCGCCAGAAGGAACCGGCCGAAACAATCCCCGCATCCCAGCCGGCCCAGGGAGGCGACAATGTCCCGACGCCTTAGGCTGGCCGTCCTGCCGGCGCTTTGCAGCCTTGCCCTGGCCGCCCTGCCGGTTGCGGCCCAGCCCGGCCCGGCCGGCCGGCTCGACCTCGATCCCCGGCCGCAGCGCGCCCCCCTGCGCCTGCCCGCCGACCTGTTCGGCGGCGACGCCCCGGCCCAGGGGGAACTGCGGGTCAAGCTCGGCGTCAGGAAAATCAAATATTCCCGGGTGCTCGACACGGCCCCTCTGGCCCTTGGCCAGGAAAGCGCCGGCCAGCCCGGGCACGACCTGCCCCTGGCCACGGCCGACGGCGCATCCGGGCTGGCCTTTGGCCGCTACAACGAAGTGGCGGTGGACTACCGCGACGCCGACCCCGACAACCCGGCCCTGGCCTCGCTGACCGTGCGCGCCCCGGACGGCCGCAGCTTTGCCAGCGATCCGCTGGAATGCGTGGAACGCCTGGGCGAGGCCTATCTGGCCGGCGCGGCCGCCGGGGCCGTCCCCGTGGCCCGGGCCGGGTGGGCCGAAAAAAACGTCCTCTATCTGGCCCGGCGGGTGCTGGACCTGCCCTATGACGACATCTGGCGCGTCGCCGAGGACGGCCCGTCCACCTTTCTCCAGCGCCGCTTCGACCGCGACATCCTGGATCTCGGGGCGGTGGACCTGATCCTGCGCCGGCCGGCCCCGGTCCAGGTCAACCTCGTGGCGGCCCTGGACCCGGCCAATCCCCGGTCGCGCACCGTGCTCGACTGGTACGCCCTGGCCAAGCGCACCTTCGAGCTGCCCGACGGCCGCACGGTCCTTCGCGTCTATGTCGGCCGCTATCTGCGCGAGCGTTTTCCGGGTCTGAAGGCGGTCCGGCTCAAGGAAGTCAGCCTCATGTTCTTTCGCCAGGGCGCGGCCGAAGTGGCCCGGGACCGCCTTGTCGAGCGGCTGGTGTTTACCCCCTCGGGTCTCGATCCGTCCGGACTGGCCGCCGACGGCCTGCCCGGACGGCTGCCCACCCGGGTGCGCGAACCCTTTGCCGGGACCAAGCGCCTTTTCGTCAACATCGCGGCCGTATCCAAGGCCATGGGCCCGGACGGCCGGGCGACCGCCGGCCTGCGCCTCGCGCCCATGACGCCCGCCCTGCCCGGCGGGGCCACGGTGGAAGGGGCCTTCCTGGCCCTGGTGTCGCCGCGCCGGGACACCCCGGCCTATCTGGCCGCTGCCGACGAGCTGGCCACCAGCCTTGGCGCGTCCCCGGACATCGACCGCGCCGACGGCGGCCAGACCGTCACGGCCCTGTGGAGCCTGGACGCGCCGTTTCCCCCAGGCCAGCGCCGGGCAAGGGCCCTGGACGGGGCGGCTCCCGAGGCCGAACCGGTCTTCGCCTCCGGTCTGGATGGCCTTTTCGCGGCCGAAGGCGGCACGCGGCTCTACCGCACCAAGGACGGACTCACGGTGGAAGGGCGGGCGGACCGGCTGGCCATGGCTGTTGACGCCGCCTTTTCGCCGAGCCCGGAAAACGCCTATTTCTTCCGCCTGGACATCGCCCCGGGTCCGGGGCTGACCGGCATCTTCCTGGACGTGCCCGACGCCGCCGACCCGGCGGCCGTCAAAAGCTACGCCCTGCGCCCCGGCGCGCCAACGCCCCTGCCCGATCTGCCGGCCAGGGTGGCCGGCGCGGCGGTGCGCTTCACGTTTGCCGGCCGGGAATTCTCCCTGGCCCTGACCCGGGCCATGCTCGTGGCCGTGCCCCGGGCCAGGGCCCACGAAGGCCTCTATGCCGCCCGCCTGCCCTGGCCCGTGGCCACGGCCGGGCAGCCCGTCCCGGCAGCGGCCGGCGAAACCGCCTTTGCCCCGAAAACGCCTTTTGGCCGCCTGTCCTGGCTGACCGCCGGCTTCGAGCTGACCGGCGATCCCGTGGCCGTGTCCATTGCCGGCGGCTCCCCGGCCGTGCCCGACACCCGCGCGGGCCGGCTGGCCGGCCGGCTGCCCGGGGACGGCAAGCCGGCCGGCCTGGCCGTCTCGGGCCGGGCAGGGCAGGCCCCGGGCCGCCTGGAACTGGCTGATCCGGTCTTTTCCGGACAGGCCCCGGCCGACTGGCGCGAGCTCTTCGCCGCCGGCCCGCTGGTGACCCTAAACGACCACCCCCACGGACCGGGGCTCCTGTCCGAGGCCACGGCCGGCCGGCTGCACGCCGCCGACGACTGGCTGGATCTCGGCCCGGCCGCCCTGCCCGTCCGGGGCGGGCAGGCCCGCTTTTTCGAGCACCCCTGGTACGGCGTCTCGGCCCTGTGCTTTGAGACCAAGGCAACGCTCGATCTGGCCCGCTTCGCCGCCCCGGCCAAACCGGGAGGCGGCTCCGGGGGCCTTGGCACCCTGGGCCGGGTCGTGGCCGGGGCGCTGCTGGCCGGCGCGGCCGGCATGGGCCTGCGTCTGGCCGGCCGCCGCCGGCTGTCCCAGGCGGTTGCCGCCCCCATCGACTGGCTTGGCGGCATAGCCGGCGCGCCAGCCGCCCCGGGACGGCAGGCGCGGCTGTGGCTCGGCCTTTCCGCCGGGCTGGCCCTGGCCGGGCTGGGCCTTGGCGGCGTGGCCGGCCGGCCCTTGCTGGGCCTTGCCGGGGCGGCCCTGCTTCCTGTATGGCGGGTTCTCGCCCGGCCTGCGGCCGCGCGGCTGTCCAGGCGTCTGCCGCCCCTTGGCGGCTGGCTGGACGCCGACGCCGGCCGTCTTTATTTCCTGGGCTTCGCCCTGGCCCTGGCCGCAGCCGCGGTTCTGCGCGGACTCCTGCTGGCCGGGGCGTCGGAATTCTGCTTCCAGGCCGGCCTGTACTGTTTCCTGGCCGGGCTCTGCCTGGAGATCGTCCGCAGCCGCCGGGAGCCGCCCGGACAAGAAGGCCATGGCCGGCAGCGCTGACAAAACCCGTATTCCCCGTGCCGCCTCCGCAACGACGCCCGCCCGTCGCAGCGGCCCCCGGCGCGCCCCAAGGACCTGCCCGCGTGAAACGCTTCCTTCGGCAAAACATCGTCATCCTCGTGCTGCTCAACTCGGGGAACCTGTTTAACTACCTGTTCCAGCTCGTGGTCGGGCGCACCATGAGTCCGGCCGATTTCGGGGGATTCAACGCCCTCAATTCCACCATGGTCATTTTTTCCGCGCCCCTGGCCATCGTTCCCCTGGTCATGGCCCGGTTCACGGCCCGGTTCGCCCTGTCCGACATGGGCCGGGTGCGGGCCCTGCTGACCCGGGCGCTGGTGCTGGCCGCCGGTCTGGCCGCCGGGGCCTACGGCCTGGGAGCGCTTTGTCTGCCTTTTCTCCAGTCGTTTCTGCACATCGAGGAGGCCTCGCCCATCCTGCTCATGCTCGGCGTCATGGCCGGATCGTTCATCCTGCCGGTGCCGTGGGGCATGCTGCAAGGCTTGCAGCGGTTCACCGGCTACGGCATCGCCGGGGCTTCCAACGCGCTGTTTCGCCTGCTCGGGTCGCTGGCCTTCGTGGTGGGGCTGGCCTGGGGCGTCAACGGGGCCCTGCTTTCCAGCCTGACGGGCATCGTGGCCGCCCTGGCCGTCAACTGCATCTTCCTGCGCGACGTCTTCCCGCTGCCAAAATCGCCGCTGCCCACCGGCCTGCTCAAGGAAGTGGGCGCCTATTCCGTGGGCATGCTCCTGTCGTCGGTCATCGTCATGATCCTCGGCAACCTCGATCTGGTGCTCGTGCGCCACTACTGCGACGCCGAAGGGGCCGGGCTGTACGCCACGGCGGCCATTCTCGGCCGCATCGCCTTCTACCTGCCCTCGGTGCTGATGAGCGTGCTTTTCACCGAGGCGGCCACCGCCAAGGAGGCCGGCCGCAACGACCTGTCCTCCCTGTGGATGTCCATGGGCATGACCGCCGCCCTGGGCGGCGGGTTCGCCCTGTTCTGCCTGCTGGCCTCGAAGCTGGTGGTCGGACTGCTGTTCGGGGCCAGCTACGCCGCAGCCGGGCCGCTGCTGTCGGTCATCAGCGGGGCCATGGCCCTGCTGGCCGTGGCCAACATCCTGTTCGTCTATTTCCAGGCCCGCTCGGAATTCGGCTTCGTCTGGTTCCAGGTGGCCGGGGTGGGGCTTTTTCTCGGACTTGTCACGATCTACCACGACACGCCCATGACCGTGGCCTGGCTGCTGTTCGCCGGCATCGCCGTCATGCTGGCCGGCTCCCTGGGCTGGCTGCTGGCGCGGGTGCGCCGGGGCCGGGACGACGCGCCCCGGCCGGCGCGGGCGGCATGATCCTTCCCCCTGCAAGGAGGCGCATATGAGCGGCAACACCTTTGGCACCGTCTTTCGCCTGACCACCTACGGCGAATCCCACGGACCGGCCCTTGGCGGGGTCATCGACGGCTGTCCGCCGGGCGTGGCCCTGTCCGAGGCCGTGCTCCAGCGCGATCTCGACCGGCGGCGGCCCGGAGCCGGCGGCCTGACCGGCACGGCCCGCAAGGAGCCCGATGCCGTGCGCCTGCTCTCGGGGATCTTCGAGGGCGAAACCACCGGCACGCCCATTGGCTTTGTCATCGAGAACACCGACCAGCGGTCCCGGGATTACGAGGCGGCCAGGACGCTGTTGCGCCCCGGCCACGCCGACGGCGCCTATCTGGCCAAGTACGGCCGGCGCGACTACCGGGGCGGCGGCCGGGCCTCGGCCCGGGAAACGGCCGCCCGGGTGGCCGGCGGGGCCGTGGCCGGGGCCGTGCTGGCCCCGCTCGGCATCGCGGTGACGGCCTACACCGTGGAATTCGGCGGCATTCCGGCCCGTCTGGCCGACGTGGCCGGCGCGGCCTGCCGGCCCTTTGGCTCTCCGGACCCGGACGTCGTGCCGGCCTGGGAAGCCCGGGCCAGGGAAGCCATGGCCGCGGGCGACAGCCTGGGCGGCATTGTCGAAGTGACGGCCACCGGCGTTCCCGCCGGGCTCGGCGAACCGGTGTTTAACAAGCTCGACGCCCGGCTGGCCTATGCCCTGATGGGCGTCGGCGCGGTCAAGGGCGTGGAGATCGGGGCGGGATTCGCCGCCGCCCGGCTGCTGGGTTCGCAAAACAACGACCCCATCGTCGACCCGCCCGAATCCAACAACGCCGGCGGCATCCTGGGCGGCATCGCCAGCGGCGCACCCCTCGTGGTCCGGGCGGCGGTCAAACCCATCCCGTCCATCGCCCGGGAACAGCGCACCATGGACGTGGCCGGCCAGCCCGCCGCCATCGTGGTCGGCGGCCGCCACGACCGCAGCGCCATTCCCCGGGTGCTGCCGGTGCTGCGGGCCATGGTGCTGCTGGTGCTGGCCGACATGTGGCTGTTGCAAAAGACGGTGCGTCCCTGACCCGCCCGTTGCCCGCGGCCTTGCCTCCCCAAAGGCAGGCCGCCCGCCCGATCCCGGACGCGATACGCCGTGGCGGCCTGTCCGCCCGGGATCGGCGCCGCGATACGGTTTCCCACTGCCGCTCCTGCGGCAACGCCTGCCGGAAACTGCAAATTCTTTTTCGCCGGACCGGATTTCCGACCGCGGCTGTCACGTTGTCCAATCGTTTGTGTTACTTTTTGACTCATCCGACCGGTCCCCTGCCCCAATTCTTCCCGACGCGCCAACACTCTTGAATATAACAACTTGTCCGATGGATGCGGACCCCTGAGGCCTCAAAAACGTCCTGCAATTGCGCGGTTTTGTCTTGAAGCATTGCCGGATTTCTTATATCCATTGAATAACTCTGCGTTTTTTTGTATTGATTTTCGTGGTGCGATCCTTGCTTTTGGGCTACTATTCACCGGGATGGTCCCCGAAAGCAGACGTCTTTCATCCCACAGCCCCGGCCCGTCCGCTCAGGCTGCGGCCTGGAAGTGGGGCGAGGTTCTCCGTTGACGCAAAATCGCGCCGCAGCATAACGAAGGAGGCTAATATGGATGTACCCAGCAAGAGCAATAAGGCGTGGGCAGACATCGTGACTGGAAAAAAGACGTTTCAACTCAAGTTCCTGGCCGCCAAGATCCTGCTTGGACGCCTGACGCGCTCGGTCAAGGAAGACCCGTCGCCTGAAAATATCAGTTCGAGCATCGATCAGATTTATGCAATTTTTGCCAATAACGTCAACATGCCCAGTGTCCAGGACGATCTGAAGACCATCTTCGGCTAACAAGGCGTCCGCGAGAAGCATGTCTGGAGTTTTAAACTAAATATCAGCAGTTTCGGTGTCCCCCCCCCACTCTCGGCGCCCGACGCCCCGGGGAGGCGGCACACGGAGGGAATATGCGACAGACCATTTGCAGCGTGGCGGACGTCAGGCAGAAGATTGAAGCTGGCCGCAAACTCCTTCTGGCCGGCGATGAAGAGGCTTTGCGCCAACTGCCCAAGGGCGACTGGATCGCCGGCACCATCCCCTACTTCATCTCCCACGAACAGGGCGGCATGGTCAGCCGTGAAATGATCTTCGCCACCGACATCACCGATATCGTCACCTCCATCGAGATCGTCACCTACGACGCCGATGCCCTGGCCCGGGTCTATTCCGAAGGCCCCAAGCACGGCTTCAGCTTCATCGTCCTGCCGGCCGCCAGCAAGACCCACCTGTCCTTCGCCTTAAACGGCCCCAACTACAAAGACTTCGGCATACGCCCGCTGATCGGCTGGGTGGCCGGCGTCCATCTGAGCGATCTTGGCAAGAAAACGCCCAAGGTCGTCAACGGCCAGACCGGCGAGATGCTGGAAGACGCCGCCCTGGTCCTCCAGGCCCAGCTCCCCGAAGGCAAGGTGGCCGAAATCGGCATCGTCAACCTGTTCGAGCAGGGCGACGGCGATATCCTGACCTTCAACGCCGACGGATTCTCCGCCAAGGACGTGATGGTCAACGGCGAGAAACGCAATTTCGCCGCCTACATCGTCAAGAACAAGCTCGACACCAAGCTGCCGCTCGTGGCCGACTACTACGGCGCCATGGTCAACATCAGCTTCCAGGACGTGGACGAGGTGGAAGGCCAGGTGAAATTCTACGCCCCGGTCTTCACCGGCATCCGCTACAAACACGCCCGGCCCGTGGCCGACTACGTCAAGGTCTTCAACGACCGCCTGAGCAAGGAATGCGCCATCGACTCCAACCGCGTGGCCTTCTCCTGCAACTGCATCCTCAACTACCTGTACTCCGAACTCGAGGGCAAAAAGACCGACCCCTTCACCGGGCCGGTCACCTTCGGCGAAATCGCCTACCAGTTGCTCAACCAGACCCTGGTCTACCTGGAAGTCATGGACGTCTAAACGACGAACGGGCCGGCCGGGGAACCCCCGGCCGGCCGCAAAAGCCGGCGGCAGATGCGCCGCCGGCCAAAAATCGAGGCATCGGGACTCCAGACGCGTCCAACACCGCCGCCGCCGCCCACCGGAAAGGCGGACCGACGTTCCGCGGCGTCGGGGCGGCACTGGGACAAGACGACAGTCCTCGAGGAGCGGGAGGTCGGAAAACCGGCTCTGCCGGCCAGCCGGCCTCCCCATTTTTCATGCCGCCCCTGCAATTGCGCCCCTGCGGCCCTGCCCCCGCCGGCCGACAGCGCCGCAAACCCCGCACCGCCCCCTCGGCAACGCGCTGCCGGCAGCCCTTTGTGACACGACCGCAACCAATCGTCCGCAAGCCCCCGCCAAACCTCCACGCATCCGTAACCGTCGCCCGCTAGCACTTGGGAGCTTGACGTCCCACCCTGCCGCCCCCCGGCGGCCCGCGAGGTGAGCATTATGGAAACGACGCAACGCCGACGCATTTTCTCCCTCAACCCCGCCTTTGGCGGCAGGATCGCCCAAGGCGCTCTGAAACTGGTCGAACCGGCCCTGTCCGGCCTGCTGTCCCTGCGGGGCATCGAGAAGACTTACCAGGCCCTGCCGCCGGGAATCGCCGGCAGCCAGTTCATCGACGCCGCGCTCGAGGCCATGGGCATCCGTATCCGCGTCTCGGCCGAAGAACTCGACCGCATCCCCAAAACCGGCCCGGTGGTGGTGGTGGCCAACCACCCCTTCGGCGGCCTGGAAGGGCTGGTGCTGGCCAAAATGCTCCTGAGCGTGCGCCCGGACGCCCGGATCATGGCCAATTTTCTGCTCTCGCGCATCCCGGAACTGCAAGACCTGTTCGTCTTCGTCGACCCCTTCGGCCGGTCATCCGCCACCGGCGGCAATGTCCGCCCGCTCAAGGAATGCCTCAGGGTGCTCGGTTCGGGCGGCCTGCTCGGCGTCTTCCCGGCCGGGGCCGTGGCGCATCCGCGCCTGGAAAACGGCCGGCCGGCCATCGCCGACCCGGCCTGGAGCACCACCGTGGCCCGGATTGTCCGCAGGACCGGGGCAACCGTCGTGCCCGTCCATTTCAGCGGCCGCAACAGTCGCCTGTTCCAGGTGCTCGGCCTCGTCCACCCGCTGCTGCGCACCGCCATGCTGCCCCGGGAATTCGCCAACAAACGCGGCGCCACCGTGGAGGCCCGGGTGGGCAGCCCGGCGACCTGCGCCCGATTGTCCCGCCTGTCGCGCTGCGAGGCTGAAATCGACGAGTGCATCACCCGCTACCTGCGCCTGCGCACCACCCTGCTGCGAAACCGCCCCGACCGGCCCAAGCGCCGGCCGCCGCTTTTTCCCCAGAAAACCGCCAGCCGCCAGGAAGCCCTCATCGCCGCCGGCAACCCCGGGCTGCTGGCCGACGAGATCGCCCGGCTGCCGGCCGGAGCCGTGCTGCATACGAGCGGCGAATTCGCCGTCATCGAGGCCCAGGCGGCCCACATCCCGCTGGCCCTTCGCGAAATCGGCCGACTGCGCGAACTGACCTTCCGCCGCGTCGGCGAAGGCACCGGCAAAGCCTGCGACCTCGACAGCTTCGACCCTTTCTACCGCCACCTGTTTTTGTGGAACGCCGAAAAACGGGAAATCGCCGGAGCCTACCGCATCGGCCGCACCGATGAGCTGCTCGCCGCCAAAGGCCCGCAAGGCCTCTACACCAGCACCCTGTTCGTCCTCAAAGCCGCCTTCTTCTCCCAGATCAGCCCGGCCCTGGAAATGGGCCGCTCCTTCGTGCGGCCCGAGTACCAGAAAAGCTACTCCCCCCTGCTCCTGCTCTGGAAGGGACTGGCCCAGATGGTGGTGCGCGAACCACGCTACCGCGTGCTGTTCGGCCCGGTCAGCATCACCAGCGAATACAAACACGCCTCCAGACGGCTGATGGCCAGCTACTTCGAAGGCAACGTCACCAACCCGGGACTGGCCCGGCTCGTGAAACCCAAAACCCCCCTTCGCGGCCAAAACTGGCTGGCCCGGGCCGCCAAAACCCTGGTCGCCGACCTCGACGACCTGCTCGCCCTCATCGACGACATCGAGGCCGACCGCAAAGGCATCCCCGTGCTGCTGCGCCAATACCTGAAACTCGGCGGCAAGCTGCTGGCGTTTAACGTGGACAAGGACTTCGCCGACGCCCTCGACGGCCTCATCGTCGTCGACCTGCTCCAGGCCGACAAACGACAACTCGAACGCTACATGGGCAAGGAAGGCCTCGCCGCCTTCACCGCCTTCCATGAGCAGACGAGTGCCAAGAATTGCGCCTAGTTACAAGATGAAGAGTGCCTCCGGCGGCCGGGGGGGATCATCCCCCCCGGACCCCCTGGATAAATGAAGGCGCAGGGGAGGCGGCGCGGTCTCCCTGGGGCGCGAGAGATAGCTGCAACAAACCGGACTGTTCCGCGAAGGTCTCTCGCCAATCCGCGCGTTGCGGATTACGGTTTCCCGAGCGACCTATTTGGTATTCCAAGGCAAGATCGAAACAATTCGCCCCGTCCGGGGCGATGGCCTGTGGGGCCGGAATTTTTCCGGCGGGCTTGCCGCTTTGGGCATGCATCGCCGGGAAAATTCCGGCCCCTCCCGTGCGACGCCGCCCAGCCCACCTCCCGCCGCCTGCCGGCCGACTTCCACCCATCCATGGCGCAAGCGGCCGCCAAAGCCGACGCAGGGGTCCGGGGGGATCATCCCCCCGGCGGGCCAGGGCAGAGCCCTGAAAACAACTCCCGTCGTTCGCCCGGTCCTTCCCCGGCCGGCCGGGATTGACTTCACGCGGGCAAAGCTGGAACAAAAGCCCGGACTGTTGTCGAGGCCGGACGCCTGTCCGGCGAAGGGGAGCAACCGACATGGATGTGGTGTGTTTCGATATCCTGCGCCGGGCGATTGCCGCCTTGCATCTGGCGGCGGACACCGGGCGGGGATTGGATGCCATGCTGGCCGGCCTGCTTGGCGTGCTGGCCGATCTGCCGGGTCTTTCCCAGGCGGCCGTGGTGCTCATCGACGCCGAGGAGCGGCCGACGATCCGGGCCAGTCTCGGCGCGCCGGATGTGGGGCTTATCTTGTCGGCCGCCCTGGAGCGGGGTCCGCAGGCGAGCGTGGCCAAGGTGCTGCGGCGCGGGGCCGAGCCGGCGCCGGCCGATGTCGACGGCGGCGTGGCGCTTTCCCGGGAAGAAGCGGCCATGCTGGCCGCACCGTTGGCTATCGGCGGCGACGGCGGCCTTGGCGGCTGGCTGTTCGTTGACGGCCTGCTCGGCCGGCAGGCCTCCCTGTCCGAGGAGTTGCGGCTGGCCGTGCTGGTGGCCGGCCTGATCGGGCGCATGGCGGACGTGGCGGCCGCCGGGGCGCGCCAAACCCTGGACATGGCCAGGGAACTGGCCTTTTTGCGGTCCAAGGTGTCGTTGCGCTACCGCCATGTTTTTTCCGAGGGGACAAGTCCGGCCCTGGGCGTGTTGCAGGCCGGCACGGATCAGGCGGCGTTGTCGGACGCCCCGCTGGTCCTTTTGGGCGAAGCCGGCTCGGGACGCGGCGTGCTGGCCCGGCTTATCCACGAATTGTCCCCCCGGGCCGTACGGCCCTTTGCCGTGTTTGAAGCGGGCGGGCAAGGGCGCGACGTCATGCTGCGCCTTTTTGGCGGAGTCCGGTCGCTTGGGGCCGGGGCCGGCCCGGGACTGCTGGAAACGGCCGAGGGCGGCACGCTGCTCATCGAGGAACCGCACCAGTTGCCGCCGGAAGCTGTCGAAGGGCTGGCCGGCTATCTGGCCAGCGGCGCCTTCGCGCGCCTGGGCGGCGGCCGGACGCGCCCGGGAAGCACGCGTCTGGTGTTCAAGGCCCCGGCTTCGGGCCTGGGCCTCGACCTGGGGACGGCGCGTCCCCTGGTGTTGCGGGTGCCGGGCCTGCGGGAACGGCGCGAGGACATACCGGCCCTGCTCGACCACATGCTGTCCCTGGAAGCGGCGCGCGGCGGCCGGCGGCTGACCCTGACCTCCAAGGCCCTCAAGGCCCTGGAAAGCTACGACTGGCCGGGCAATATTCGCGAAATGGAAGTGATGGCGGCGCGGCTGGCCGTGTCCGCTCCGGAAGACCGGGTGGACATTGCCGACATTCCGCCGGAAATCCTGGCCGAGGGCGAACGGCCGCCGATCTTGCCCGAGGATGCCGCCGAATTGCGCGACATGGAGCGCCAGCAGGTGCTAAACGCCCTGGAGCGCCACGGCTGGGTGCAGTCGCGGGCCGCCCGGGAACTCGGTCTGACCCTGCGCCAGATCGGCTATCGCATCCGCAAGTACGGCCTGGCCCGGGACGAAAACGGCGAATCCGATAATTAACAAGCCGGTTTCATACGGTTTTCCGCATCGACCCCAATGCCTCGTCCCTTGCCGGCCGGCCGCCTTTTGCGTACAACGCCCGGCCCAAGGAGGTCTGTTCCCATGCCCCAACCCCTCAAGGATGCCATTGATATCTTGGTCAGGCTCGCCGTCGTCGCCGGCATCGCCGCCTTTGTGTATCTCTACGCCGAAGGCCGGTCCGTCGGGCGCTACCAGTACATCGCCAACGGCGAACTCGAATACGTCATGGACACCACCACGGGCGTCATCTACCAGGGCGGCTATTCCATGAACCACGTCACCGGCCAGGAGTCCTCCGGCGGGAAGATCAAGAAGTAGGGCCCCGGCGATATGTCATGAATAATATAAGTTATTTATAACGGTTACAATTGCCGCCGGCAACAGCGGCATGCTAGGGTGGGCCCCTTGACGCGGCGTGGCGGCCAACGTCCACGCCCAGGAGGGGCCATGATCGCAGGCAACGGGCAACACCTCGTTTATCTCGGCTTTGACGACACCGACACCAAAACCTCGCCCAAGGGCACCGGACGCTGCATCCGCGACTTCTGCGCCGAACTGCCCGGACACTTCCGGCTGTGCGGCGTGCTGCGCCACCAACTGCCCAAACGCCCGGAAATCCCCTTTACCAGCAATAACAGTTCGGCCTGCGCCGTCATCGCCATGGACGCCCCCGGGCTTGGCCGCGAACTGTTCCAGGCCGCTGCCGACTATCTGGCCGCCAATACGCCCGAAGGCAGCGATCCCGGCGTATGCGCGGCCGCGCCCGGCGACGTCGGCAACGCGCTTGTCGATTTCGCCCTGGCCTGCAACGGCCGGGTGGTCAGCCAGGCCGAAGCCATGGCCGCCGCCTCGGGCGTGCTGCTGGCCGGCGTCGGCGGCACCAACGACGGCATCATCGGCGCAACCGCCGCCGTGGGCCTGACCCGGCACGGCTGGTGCGGCCGGTTCATCGAGTTGGGCGACATGCGCAGCCTGCCGGCCACCGTCCGCGTGGCCGACCTGCTCTCGCGCGGCATCCAGGTGGTGTCCGTGGACCGCGACCCCCTGACCCCGCTGGCCGACGACGCCGTGGCCACCGGCGGCTGGCTGCGTCCGTCCCTGTGGGCCGGACAGGCCGTGCTCCAGGTGCGCGCCGACGGCGACGGCCGCTGGACCGCCGCCCTTGGCAAAAAACGCGAAAAAGCCGCCTGATCGGCCCTCAGGCCGTCCTGTCGCGATAGCGGGCCGCAAAGGCCAACAGCGACGCGGCCTGCCGCTCCATATACCGCACCCAGGCGTCGAGCACCTCGCGACCTTCGGCCGTGACGGCATAGACCCGTTTGGCCGGCCCTGATCCCGTGGCATCCCAGCTCGACGCCACCAGCCCTTCCTCCTCCATCTGCCGCAAATGCCGGTAAATCATGCCCGGCGGCGTGTCGCCCTTGAGAAACCCATACTCGCCAATGCGTTGCAACAGCTCATAGCCGTGCGACTCGCCATCCAAAAGCGCCATCAGGATCGACGGCTGCATGTACCGGTCCGGCTTGCCCGGCCCGACTTTCTCCGACATCGGAACTCCCCTTGACATAGATACTCTAAGCACATATGTTGCAATTAACAACAACCCAGGGCAACCGCCCGACGGAGGTGGACCATGTCCAAGATTTTCGCACGCGAACGCCGCAAGATTGAAAAGGGCGAAAAGAAACCTCGTTTCCGCGTGGTGGCCGCCACCGGCGACATCAAGTTCTTCGCGGAACACATCCGGAAGCGCGAACTGGACGCCATCGCCCAGGCCATTGGCGCCGAAGTCATCTACCTGCCCACCGATCCCGCCGGCAGCGGCGGCGGCAAGGAAGAGGCGTAAAAGAAAAGAAAAGAAAGAGTGCCTCCGGCGGCCGGGGGGGATCATCCCCCCCGGACCCCCTGGTTAAAGGGGGTGTAGAGGAGGCGGCGCGACGACGAAGGGACGCGAAACGCCGGTCTGAAGAGGGCTGAATGTAAAAAGGCCCGGGCTGGCTGTTCCGCTTTGGCCGTTCGCCGGTCCGCGTGTTGCGGAGTACGGTTTCCCGAACGGCCTGCCTGGTATCCCAAAGCAAAATCGACCCATTCGCCCCGTCCGGGGCGATGGCTTGTGGGGCCGGAATTTTCCTGGCGGGCTTGCCGCTTTGGGCATGCATCGCCAGGAAAATTCCGGCCCCTCCCGTGCGACGCCGCCAACCGGCCGCCTTTCCTGCCTCCCCGCGATTTTTCCGTCTTCTCCCTTTCTTCCACGGTTCCGCCCGTTCTTACGTTTCCGCCCGCCAGAGCCGACCGGGGGGACCGGGGGGCGTGACGCCCCCCGGCGGGGTCCGGGGCAGCGCCCCGGATTCGACGCTCCCCTTCCATACCATGCCTTGCCTTCCTCCCCTCCCCGCCCCTCGCTCTCCGCTCTCCGTTACTCGTCCTTGTAGACGATGGTGCCGACGTGTTCGCCGTCCAGGGCGGCCAGGATATGTTCGGGGTGGCGCAGGGCGTCGATGACCTGGAACTGCTTGATGCATTTGGAGTGCTTGAGGAAGCGCAGCACCGGGCGTTCCACGATCAGGTCGTCGAGGTCCAGCGCCATCAGCTCGTCCACGGAAATGCGGCTGTAGAAATCGAGCGCCTCGCGATCCTTGGCCTTTTTCGGGTCGTTGCTGTAGAGGCCCTTTTCGTCCTTGAGGTAGATCAGAGACTTGCCGCCGATGTTTTCGGCCAGCAGGAACGCGCCGCAGTCGGTGCGGTGCGGCGGGATCAGGCCTTCCTCGGCCGGGTGTTCGAAAAAGCCGTAAGGCGGAATGCCCGGGGTGATGGGCAGGTAGCCGAGCTGGCAGAACATGGTGAGCTGTTCGAGGTGGTCGCCGTGGCCGATGCGCACGCCGCCGTGTTTGGCCAGCAGGACCGACAGGATTTCGGCGTTTTGCGAGGCCACCTTGTCGCCGAGCTTGGACAGCACGCCTGTGGGCATGCCGAGTTCCAGGCCGATGTTGTAGATGTGGCGGGCGCGGGTGCCGCCGCCGGTCATCAGGATGATCTTGTGTTTTTCCTTGGCTGCCAGCAGCACGTCGAGGATGGGGAGCAGCGCCTTGGCTCCGCGATCCATGATGGACTGGCCGCCGATTTTCAGCACGTTGACGTCCGGGTGCATCCGGAATATTTCCCGGTTGTTCATGCCGGACAAGAGCGTCCGGCTGACCAGGGATTCGCCCATCAGCGGCGATTCGATGTGCAGGCGTCCGCCTTCCTGTTCTTCCCGTATAAGCTTTCCCATGCGTGCTCCCTTCGATTATTTTAAATATAGGGCCATTCTGGAGCTATATCCGCAAAGAGCATAGCAGGCAAGGGAAACCCGCGCTCAGCCGCCCAGGGCGGCGGCGTACAGCCGGGCCAGCATGGCCGTGGGCATCCGGGCGTCCCACAGGCCGAGGGCGTTGCCCCAGGCCCAGGCCAGGGCAAAGACGCCGCACGCCCCGGCGGCGGTGCTCCACCAGGGGACCGGGCGGCCGACAAAGGTGAAACGCACGGCGCTGTGCGGCCTGGGGCAGGCCAGCACGCAGGAGGCGCAGCCGGTGCAGGTCATGGGCCGCGCCCCGGAAGCCACGGGGATGTCCATGGGGCAGGCCTTGCGGCAACGGCCGCAGCCGGTGCAGCCTTCGGCGTCGCGGGCCAGGGCCGTGGGGCCGATTTTGGCGAGCAGCCCGAGCAGGGCCCCGTACGGGCACAGCCACCGGCAAAACGATCCCCGAAAGACCAGTCCGAGCATGGCGAGTCCGGCCAGCACCAGGACAGCCATCGGCCCCGGACGCGTGAAAAAGGCCAGCATCCGGGCATCGGCCGTCAGGTTGTAGGAGGAGCGCAGAAACGCCTGGATTTCCGGCAGGCCCATGGCGAAAAACGTCGTGTAGAGGAAAAAGGCCAGCAGGGCATATTTGGGCAGGCCCAGGACGGCGTCGAGCCGGGCCGGCACGGACCGGGCCAGCCTCAGGCGTTGGCCGAGCCGGCCCAGCCGCACGACCACGAATCCCACCGGGCAGACATGGGCGCAAAAGCCTTTGCGAAACAGCAGCCCCATGACGCAGGCGGCCAGCAGTATCCACAGCCCGGCCGGATGCACCGGGTCCCAACTGTGGGAGCCCAGGGCATGGCGCAGTCCGAGCAGGGCGCTGATGGGCAAAAAGCCCTCCACCCCGGCCGGCCGCTCCGCCGGCCCGCCCTGCCCCAGGGCGAAACGGCAAAAAAGGACAAACCGCCAGCCGATGGCAAGCGTGGCCAGGAAAAAGAACCACTGGGGCAGCCGGGACAGGACCTTGGGGGAGATGCGGTACGACATGCGGGGTACGTCTTGAAAACGGCTTGGCCGGATGAGGGTTATGGGAAGAAGAGAAGAAGAACCGGGGCGCTGCCCCGGACCCCGCCGGGGGGAATGATTCCCTTCGGACCCCCTCGATGGGCGGAGTCGGGGGTGGGGCCTTGCGGGGCGGGAAGGCACGCCTGCTGGTTAACGAAGCGTGTTGGGAAGACGGGCGTTTTCGGGAGGTCTTTCGGAAAAGACGGCGACTTGTCAGCAGTTCCGCGCGCCGCCAAGCGCCTCCCGCAACGCGCGCCACAGGTCTTCGGCGGTAAAGGGCTTGACCAGATAGGAGCTGACCCGGCAGGCGCCGGCCTCGGCTATGCTCCCTTCCTGGGCCTCGGCCGTGACCATGATAAACGGCAGGCCGGCCAGGGCCCCGTGGCCGCGCACATGGCGCAGCAGATCGATGCCCTTCATGCGCGGCATGTTCCAATCGGAAATGATGCAGTCCACGGCCTGCCCGGCCAGCACCTCCAGCGCCTCCCGGCCATCGGCCGCTTCCAGCACTTCCGGGTTCTCGCTGGCCAGCATCCTGCGAAGGATTCCCCGCATGACCTTGGAATCATCCACCACCAAAACCCGCAGCCGGTTGCCCATCGCTCTCGCGCACTCCCTGCTTGTTGCCGCGTCATTACGACAACGGCATTGCATGGTGCTTTTTTGCAAAAAAGGCAAGCATCATCGCTGCCGGCACGCCATTGACGCATCGGAAATCCCCGTACTGCCGCTGCAAGCCGGCATACGGCAAGGCAAACCGCTCCCCGACGCGGACCAGGGAACACGCTGCCCGCATTACATGGCCGCAGCCACGGACACCCGGCACTTTTTCAGGAACATACAGGGATTGTACGACAGTTTTGCCTTGCGCAGCCCCTCGTCGCCCAGGTCCTGCTCCCGGTTGACATAGGCGTACGGTCCGCCGGCATCGGCAAGAAACATCTGGTTGATGGCCTGATAGATGCCCTTGAAACCCGGGCGGCCCTTTTCAAAATGGATCACCAGCATATCCGGGGTCAATGCCTCGGCCACCGTATAGGCGACCATCTCGCCGTCCACCCGGAGGGCCCCGCCCATGAAGCCGGGCATGCGGTCCCAGGACTGGAGCACGCGCACAATGGCCTGGTTCTCGGCCAGAAGCGCCCCGGATTCCTCGGGATCGCGCCAGGAGAACCACATGCGCTGCATTTCCAGGGTCTCTTCCACGCAGTCCGGGGTCAGCGGCTTGTACTCGTAGTCGTAGGTCCGCAGGAACTGGCTGAGCAGGTTCTTCTTCTTATGAAACCTGTTGCCGCGAAGCTCCACCAGTTCCGGCACGCTGTACACGTAGTCGTCGTGCTCCCGCGCCTCGTGGGTGGCGACCCGGTCGGGCATGGCGGCGCTGAGGATTTCGCACAGCTTTCCCGGCACCCGGATGAAATCGAGCCCCTGGGACAGGCACGGACAGGCGCTCCAGTCCACGTCGGCCCACGGCCCCACCGGGGCCCAGAACACCTCGTAAGGCCTGGTCTGCAAAATCCACACATGGCTTTCGCCAAACCGCCACGTCAGGCCGTATTCCTCGGCCCAGCCCCACAGGTTGCCGAAGCTGTAGTCCGACACCTTCTGGGGACAGCGGGCCAGACGCTCCAGGTATTCCTCGCGTCCGGCCAGGGAAATCGCCTCGAAACCGTCTCGCATCTCACGTCCTTGGTTTGCCGCCGCCCATGCCGAAACGCGCCCAGTTGGCGAACTGGTACACGCCAAGGCAGACCATGGCCTGGACGGCCTGGGAAACAAACATGGAAATCCACACCCCCTCGGCCCGGCCAAGGAGGCGATGCCCCAGCCACAGGGCCAAAGGCAACCGCACCAGCCAAATGGAGGAGCCGGTGACGAACATGGTGTACAGCGTCGCCCCGGCTCCGGTCATGGCGCCGATAAGGATAAGACCGCTGACCGTAAAGGGAATAGCCAGCACATTATATCGCAGATAGGAAACCGCCTGGGCCTGGACCTCCGGTTGGGGCGACAGCAGGGCCGCCGCCTCCGGCAAAAACGGCCAAAGGGCCAGCCCAAGCAGCGTTATCGCCGCCACGCCGGCCGCCAGGATGCGGTAGCCCAGCCGTTTGGCCGCAGCCGGCCGGCCGGCCCCGAGCAGATTGCCGACCAGGATGGAGGCCGTGAAATTAAAGGCCATGGGCGGCAGGAAAAGCAGCGACTCCACCCGCATGCCGGCCGACATGCCGGCCAGGGCGTCCACGCTGCCGGCCGGCAGCGACCCGGTGATGGCGAAAAGCACCAGATAGCCCGTGTGCCACACCACCTGCATCAGCCCTGACGGCCAGGCCACCCGGATGAGGTAGACCGCGCCCCGCCGCACCCAGCGCCAGGGCGGAAACCGGTCCGGACGCAGCCAACCGGCCCGGACAAGGGCGAAAAAATTGAAAAGCATGCCGGCCGTGACCGAGGCAAACGTGCTCCAGGCCACGCCGGCGTAGCCGCAGTCCGGCAGCCCGAACAGGCCAAGGCCGAAGCCGAAGTCGCCGACGGCGTTGAGCGCCGCCGCCAGCCCCCAGGCGTAAAGCGGCGCCATGACCCGCCGTCTGGCCCGGAACAGGGCGTTGGCAATGACGAAAAAAGCCTGGATGGGCAGCAGCCACAAAAACACGGTGAGAAAATACCGGGCCGTGGGCAACATCGGCTCCGGGGCGCGCAGCAGACCCAGAAACAGATCGCGCCCGGCCAGCCCGACCACCAGGATGCCCGCCGAGGCGGCCACGCCGAGCAGCAGGCATAACCAGACGTAGCGGTCGGCCCGGGCAAACCGCCGGGCCCCTTCGGACTGGCTCACGGCGGCCACGGCCCCGTTGGCCACGGCCGAGGCCAGCACCTGGAAAAAAAACATGGCCTGGGTCAACACGCCGATGGCCGCCTGGGTCTCCCGGTCGATGCGCCCGCCGACGTAGACGTCCACGATCCCGATCAGGAAATTGAGGAACATCATGAGAATCTGCGGCCAGGCCAGGGCCCAGATGTCCCGAAAGCCGATGCCCGAGATCTTCGGCCCGACGCGCCTATCCATCACGCCGCCTCGTTTTGGCCCTGCCCGCTGCCGGGCCGGCCTCCCGCGACGCCTGCCGCATGTTCATAAAAATTCCTGCATGTCAGAATAGTTAAAACACTTGCGCATATCCGGCGCCATCGCGCCGCAGGCAATGCGCCGGGTCCCGGGCGCGGCAAAACGGTCCGGAGTGTCTCATAATAACAACGAATCAGCGGATGGCACGGCGGCGGACGGACAAAACGTCCGGGACACGGAAGCACGGCGCGGAAGCGACAGGCGATACGGCAGCGCGTCCCGGCGGTCAACTCCCCCTTGGCAGGCATGCCCTGCCAGGGCTAAGGTGCCGCTGCCGGCAAGACAGAATTCGCCGGCCGCCAAGGAGAAGCGATGCGTGACATCAAGGCCGTGCAGCGGCTGCACCTGTGGCTGGAAACCAAGGACGGCATGCTGCTTGGCCTGGGCAGAATCCAGCTTTTGGAACTGGTGGAGGAACTCGGCTCCCTCAACAAGGCGGCGGCGGCCATGGGCATGTCCTACCGGGCCGCCTGGGGCCGCATGAAACAGACCGAAACCGTCATCGGCTCGCCGCTGGTGGAGCGCTCCGGCCCCAAGAAGGGTTTCCGGCTCACCCCGCTTGCCCACGACGTCGTGGGCATGTTCCGCTCCTGGCACAAGGACGTGGAAGCCTATGCCCTGACGCGCGCCCTGGAAGTCTTCCCCTGGACAACGGAACCCTTTGCCGAGGACGACGGCAAACCGCCCGCCCCCTCGTCCTCCTGAGGCCGCCCCGTGCTTCTCAGCCTGCGTATTGCCCTCAAATCCCTGGCCACCCACAAGATGCGCACCATCCTGGCCATGCTCGGGGTCTTCCTGGGCGCGCTGGCCCTGACCGGCGTGCTGCATATCTCGCTGGCCATGGAACAAAAGGCCGTGGAAGAGACGGAAAAGCTCGGCCCCAACCTGCTCATGGCCATGACCGGCAACATCCGCTTCCGCAGGGGCGACATCCGGGCCGATGCCGGCAACACCCGTTTCAAGCTGCCCGACGCCGTGGCGCTCATGCGCGGCCTGCCCGCCGCCGTCGGCGGCGTGCCCTACCTGGCCTTCCCCATGCCCATCCGGGCCGCAGACAAAAAAACCATGTGCCAGGTGGTGGCCACCTGGCCCGCCTACCCGGACATCCGGGGCAACCACCCGCAGTTCGGCCGTTTTTTCGACCAGGACGAGGAGGACGACAGGGCGTTCGTCTGCGCCCTGGGCAGCACCATCGCCAGCCGGCTGTTCGGCTCGGCCGCAGCGGCCGTGGGCCAGTCGGTCCACATCTTCCGGGCCCGGCTGCACGTGGTCGGCGTCATGGAGGAAAAAGGCGTGGACGTGTCCGGCACAAGCCAGGACGAACAGATCTTCGTGCCGCTTTCCACCTACATGCGCCGCCTGTCCAACAGGAACTACATCCACGGCGTCTACCTGCAACTGGCCGAAGGCGCGGACTTCGAGGCGGCCAAAGAGGCGGCCACGGCTATCCTGCGCCGCCGCCACGACATCAAGACGGAGAAAGGACAGGAAGACGATTTCCGGGTGCTCACGGCCAAAGACACCATGCAGCTGAAACAGCAGGCCCTGGATCTGGTCCAGACGCTGGGCTACATCAGCTCGTCGCTGTCGTTCGCCATCGGCGGCCTGGGCATCCTGTCCATCATGATCCTGCTCGTGCGGGCCAGACGCCTGGAAATCGGCATCCGCCGGGCCGTCGGGGCCCGGCGCAGCGACATCATCCGCCAGTTTCTCATCGAATCCGGGGCCATGTCCGCTGCGGGCGGCGCGGCCGGCACCGCCGCCGCCGTGCTGCTGCTGGTGGTGGTCTACCGCCTGGGGGATTTCCCACACGTCTACAACCTCTGGCTCATCGGCGGGGCGCTCGCCGGATCAGCCGCCCTGGGACTCATCGCCGGAGCCTACCCGGCCTGGCAGGCCGCCAATGTGGAAGTGCTGAGCGTTTTGCGGGATGAATGAAGAGAAGAAGAAGAAGAAGGATAAGATGCCTCCGGCGGCCGGGGGGGATCATCCCCCCCGGACCCCCTGGATGGGTGGGGGTAACGGAGGCGGGAAGGGACGACGGATGGGCGCGAAAGGACACCGTGAAGAGATCTGGCCTGGCTGTTCCGTGAACGCCCCCGGCCCCCCTGGACGGTGGGGGTTACAGGGGGGCGGCGCGGCCGCCATATGGCTCCCCCCGTCAGGGAGGGTCCGGGAGGGGGTTACCCCCTCCCGGCCGCCGGAGGCATCTCCTCCGCTCCGCCTCACGCCCCTTTGACGATCTCCATCTCCCGCTCGGCAATAGCCTGCCAGTCGAAGGCGGCGGCGCGCTCCCGGGAGGCGGCCACGGCGGCGTCACGCCTCGCCGGGTCGTCCAGCACGGCCAGCGTCTCGCGGGCAAAGGCCTCGATGTCCTCAAGGGGGGTCTTCACCATGCCGGTGGGAAAAATCTCGCGGTAGATCGGCAGATCGTAGGCCACGACCGGCAGCCCGGCCGCCATGGCCTCCACCGCCACCTGCCCGAAGCTCTCGTAATGGCTCGGCATGAGGAAACAGCCCGCCGACTTGAGCAGCCGCACCTTTTCCTCGCCCTGGCGAAATCCCAGCAGATCGACCACGCCGGACAGCCCGGCCGCCTCGATCTCCTGCTTGAGCCTGGCAAACCACCAGCCGCTGCCGCCGCCGATCACCCCGAGCCGGCTGCCAGGGCGGGCATCGCACACCCGCCGCCAGATGCGCACCAGATCGAAAAGCCCCTTTTGCGGATGCAGCCGCCCCAGAAAGACGCCGTCATAGACCGGCGTCTCGTCCAGGGCCGATACGCCGTCAAAAAAGCTCCCGTCAACGCCCATGGTCACCACATGCACCCGCTTCGGGTCCCCGCCCATGGCAACGAGCGAATCCTTGTCCAGGGAATTGAGCACCAGCATGGTCGCGCCGGACCACTTGGCCAACTGCACCGACGCCCACTGGGCCAGATAATAGAGCACGCCCCGGATGGACGGCCGCTTGAAGCCGCCGCCGAACACGTTCTCATAGCCCTTGAACGGATTGGGCGCGATGAGAAACACGCAGACCACGAGCCTGGCCCCGGGATTGCGCCAGCGGCACAGCAGCGCCGGCAGCAGGTCGAACAGAAAATCCGACGGCGCATACACCGCGTCCACGCCCCTGGGATAGCGGGCGAACGGACAGGTCAGAATGCGCCACAGATAGATGGCCAGCACGTTCCACAACCGGTCGGATTCGCTGGAAAACGGCTCCCAATGCACGTTCCACGCGGCCCGCACGCCCTGGGACTCCAACACGCCGATCTCGCGCCGGGGCAGCAGCAGGAGCAGCTCCACGCCCTGCGCCAGCCAACGCCTGGCAATCTCGGCAAACCGGACCTCGCTGCCGTCCCGATTGCGGGTGTTCACCCGGCCCATGGCCGGTACGAAGATACGCATCATAGTGAAGAATGCCTCCGGCGGCCGGGAGGGGGTAACCCCCTCCCGGACCCTCCCTGACGGGAAACCATATGGCGGCTGCGCCGCAAATTGTGGGAACCAAGCAAAGTTATTCGTAAACGAACAACTTGGCGCCCTCTGTTTTGCGATTACGAAAAACGGAGGGTGAAAAAAAATCCCGTTGACGGGAAGCACTTTTTCAACGCGCGGAAATCCCGCGCCATCCCCCTGCCTTTCCGTTCAGGGGGTTCGGGGGGATGATCCCCCCCGACGGGGTCCGGGGCCGCGCCCCGGTTTCCTGCCATCCTATTCCCCTAACGTCTTCTCATAGATCGCTTCCAGGCGCGCGGCCACGGCGGGCCAGTTGAGCTCTTCGGCGATAAGCCGCCTGGCGTTGTCGCGTTTGCGGGCGCGGCCGGCCTCGTCGGTCAGGGCGTTGACGATGGCCCGGCCAAAGGCCCGGACGTCGCCCACGGGGGCGGTGTAGCCGCAGTCATGGGTTTCCATGATGCGTTTGATTTCGCCCACGGCATTGGACACCACGGGCACGCCCGAGGCGAGGTAGTCGCCGAAGCGGATGGGGAAGCGGGCTTTCTCGATGGGATCGTCGTCCATGGGCAAAAGCAGCGCGTCCGAGGCGGCGAGGTAGTCGGGCACCTCGGACGGGGCCTTTTCGCCGACCGTGACGATGTCCGGGGCAAAGCGTTCCTCGTAGGCGCGCATACGGGCCTTGAAGGCGTCGGAGATGTGCATTTTGCCAAGGAACAGGAGTTTTACGCCCGGAATGGCCGTCCGGGCTTCGGCGTAGGCGTCGAGCAGGGCGAAAAGCGATTCGGTGTAGGTGTGGCCCATGGAGAGCAGCACCTTGTCGTCCGGGGCCAGCCCCAGGGCGCGGCGCGCTTCGAGTTTGTCCGGCATGTCCGGGCGCACGGTGGGGCAGTTGGGGATGTAGTGGATCTTCTCCGCCGGCAGGCCGGCGGCCAGGAATTTTTTGACCAGGATGTCGCTGGCCGCCGTGGCCTGATCGGCCACGCGGGGCAAATGGTCCTCGCTGTAGTTGTAGAGCCAGCGCACCGGTCCGGGGTGCTGGTCGATGAAGCCGCCTTTCCACATGTCGTCGTGGTCGAGCACGATCCTGACGTGGGGTTTGAGCAGGCTTGTGACCAGCGTCGGGAAGCTGATGGGGTGCAGCGGGAAGGCGAAGGCGTGCAGGATGTCCATATTGGTGCGCAGGCACTCGTGGGTGTTGAGCAACATGCGCAGGGTATGGCCGGTGTGGTAGGTGGCGAGGTTTACGCGCGGCAGGAAGCGGATGCGAAGCCGGCCTTCGCGGCGCTCGCGCACAGAGAGCGTCTGTTCGCGCGAGGCGCATGCCAGCGTGACGTTGTGGCCGCGTTCGGCCAGATGCCGGCCCAGGTGGTAGCACCGGAAATAGGTGCCGTAGCGCTCGGGATTGTGATTGAGGAAAAGGATATTCATTTAGAGATTCGTTTTGACAAAGAGTTTCTCCGGGAGCGCCCGCACGAGGGCCATGATGGGCCGCCAGAACCAGGGGGTGTAAACAACGGCCTTGCCGGCGTGGACGGCGGCATGAATATCGGCGGCCACGCGCCCGGGCGAGGCGGTCAGGAACTTTGGCGTGGGGGCGGCGGCGGTCATGCGCGTTCTGGCCCAGCCGGGCAGCACGGTCAGCACGCGGATGCCCGTGCCGGCCAGCCTGTGCCGCAATCCGGCCAGGGCCACGGTGAAGCCGGCCTTGGCCGCGCCGTAGACGTAATTGCTTTTGCGGCCGCGCTCGCCGGCCGGGGACGACAGGCCGACGATGGCGCCGTGGCCGCGCCGCACGAAATCGGCGGCGATGATCTCCAGCAGCGACAAGGCGGCGGTGAAATTGGTGTCGATGACGGTTCGGGCCTGGGCGAGGTCGTCCTGGCAGGCTTTTTGGCCGCCAAGCAGGCCGAAGGCCAGGACCACCACGTCCGGAGCCGGATCGAGGGCGGCGTAAAAGGCCGCGTGGCCGGCGAAATCCAGGGCGTCGAAGGCGCGGACCGCGACCTCCGCGCCGTAGTCCCGGCGGATGGCGGCGGCCGTGTCTTCCAGCCGGCCCATATCGCGCGAGGCCAGGACGAGGCGGGCCTTGTCCCTGGCGGCGAACTGCCGGGCCAGGGCGGCGGCGATGTCGGAATTGGCCCCCAGGATGAGCACGGTGGGCGGCGTGCCGTCCGGGGTCAGGCCTTTGTGTCCGGGCCGCTTGGGCGGCAGCAGGGTGTTTTTGAGCAGGCGCAGGCCGAATCGGGCGTAGTTGGCCAGGATTTTCGGATTGCCGCCGGCCTGCAGGAGCTTTCGGCCGATGTAGCTGGGGCGCAGGTGGAAATCGAGCAGCGTCTTTTTGCGAAAGGCCTCGATCTCCTCCATGGTCAGGTGCCTGGTGCCGACGGTGGGGGCGTTGAAGTAGTCCTTGCCGAGCACCGTGCCGGGCAGCAGGCCCTCTTCCCGGGCAATCTCGTTGAGGCGCGTGCCGTAGTACGGAATGGCGATGTGCAGTTCAAGGAAGTCGTTGTCCAGTTCGAAGATGTGTTTGCGCGTGGCTTCCAGATGCTCGCGCCCTTCCCAGGGCAGGCCGACCAGGAAGAAGCCGAAGGTGAGCAGCCCGGCTTCCTTGGCCCAGCGCGTGGCCTGGACGTTGTCCTCGACGCTGGTGCCTTTGTGAACGCGCGAAAGCGTCTCGGGGCTGCCGGACTCGTAGCCGAAGGCCACCAGCCAGCAGCCGGCCTTTTTCATCAGCAACAGCGTGTCGCGGTCCAGGGGCTTGACCTTGGAATTGGCCACCCAGCGGATCCTGCCGGCCAGGGGCGAGTCCAGGATGGCCTGGCACACGGCCCGGGTCCACTGGGAATCGAAGGTGAAGGTATCGGACTTGAAGAAGAAATCCCGGATGCCATGGGTGAAATAGCACTCCGACAGTTCGGCCAGGATGTTTTCCGGGGAGCGCAGGCGCAACTTTTTGCCCGAAATCTTGGGCGTCATGCAGAAGATGCAGGCCGAGGGGCAGCCGCGCGAGGTGGCGATGGTGGCTTGCGCCTCGCCGGTGTCGGGCCGGGCGTAGAGGGCGTTGTTGATCAGGCTTCTGTCCGGGAACGGCAGGCTGTCGAGGTCGGTCTCCCAGGACGAAAAATCGGTGGGGGTCCAGACGCCGTCCCGGCGGTGGAGGATGCCCCGGATGCCGGGCACGGCGGCGGGGTCCTCGAAATGGGCCCTGGCCAGCCGGCCCACGGTGAAATCCGACTCCAGGCCGATCAGGTAGGTGACGTCGGACAGGTCGAGCTGCTCCAGCAGGGCCGGGTCGGGAGCGAAAAAGATGGCCCCCTTGAGCATGACCAGCAGGTCGGGCCTCCTGGTTCGCAGTTCCCGCACCAGCTTCAGATCGTTAAAGATCGTGGAGTTGGTGATGCTGACAAAGATGCCGTCCGGGTTTTCCCGGTCGAAATCGGCCAGCAGTTCGTCCGGGGAGCAGCGCTCGGTCTGGTAGTCGCGAAGGAAGACGGCAAAGCCTTCGCGCCCAAGCGTGGCTGCGGCATAGCCCAGGTCGTTGGGGGCGCGCATGGACGTTGCCGTGGACTGCTCCACATTGCCCTGGGACCGGTCTTCGCCGCGCTGGTAGAACCGGCCCGGCGGGTAAAAGAGCATGATCTTTTTCATGGAATCCGGGAACGCTCCACATACAGGATAAGGTAGCAACTGACGATCCACAGCAGAAGCGAGGCCTGGATGAACCCGTCGCGCAAAAGGACCAGGGTCGGCGAGCCGCTTTTGCACTCGACCAGGGTGATCTGCAGATAGCGCAGCACGCCGAGGATGACGAAAATCGCGGTCAGGTACAGCTTGTCCGAACCGTGTTTGGCGATGACCTCGGGAGAAAGCGTGTAGAGGATATAACTGACGATGACAACCGCGGCCATGATCATCATGGCGGCGGAAACGAACTCCAGGTTGTAGCCGTCCAGGGATCTGCGGGTCTTTTCGCAGCCGGCGGCCGAGAGCAGCAGATCGTCGCGGCGCTTGGCGAAACCGAGAAAGAGCGCCAGCAGAAAGGTCATCAGCACGATCCAGTGGCTGGGCGTGATGCCGGTCACGGCCCCGCCGGCAAACACCCGCAGCACGAAGCCGACGGCAATGCAGGCCAGATCAATGAGCGCCTTGTGCTTGAGGGCGAAGCTGTAGAGCACATTGAGGCCGAGATAGCCGGCCAGGATGGCGGCAAAGGCCCCGGAGCCGAGAACCAACGCCACGGCCGCCCCTGCACCCAGCAGGCCGCCGGCAAACGCCAGCCCCTCGCCCGGCGTCAGCGCCCCCGAGGCCAGCGGCCGGTTGCGCTTGGCGGGGTGGGCCCGGTCTTCCTCGATGTCCTTGAGGTCGTTTATGACGTAGACGGCGCTGGCCGTCAGGCAAAAGGCGGCAAAAGCCAGGGCCGAGGCCAGCAAAGCGTCCGCATCCGCCAGCTTCCAGCCGAAAAAAAGCGGCAGGAAGACAAAGGCGTTTTTCACATACTGGTGCGGCCGGGCCAGCCGAAGGCAGGACGCCAGCCGGGAAGGACGTGTGGTCATAATGCTCCAACCGGCGGCGCGCCGGGAGGCGAACCATAGCCGGGATCGGCCCGGGCTTCAATCGCCGCCGGCCGCCTTGCCCTTCCTGCCAAAGATGTCCGGCAGACACAGGGCCAGCAACAGCAGGCCGTAGCCGGGCCAGAGGGCCTCGGCCACGGGCGCCAGCCGGGCCATGACCGCCTCGTCGCGGTAGACCAGTTCGGCCGGACCGGACGCGTCCGGCGGCAGGGCAAAGACGTTGACAAAACCCAGGCCCTTGACCGGGGCGATGGCGCGCCCGCCCAGATGGAGCTGCCAGCCCGGGTGGAAGGCTTCGGAAAAGACCAGAAAACGCGGCTTTCCGGCCGCGGCCGGCGGCAGGTCGATGCGGTAGCGGCCGGGATTCTCCCGCTGATAGGCCGGGTCTGCCCCCTCCTCTGCCGGCGCGTCCGGCCGGGACTCCAGGAAAATCTGATCGCAGGCCGCGCCCGGCGGGCCGTCGATGACCAGCCGCACGGCCCCGTCGGCATCCGGGACCACCGACCCCAGGCTGGCGATGGTTGCGCCGTCGTGGGCCAGCCTCAGCCGCGCGCCGTCCGGCAGGGCCGCCACGTCGCCGGTCCGGCCGATGAGTCTGGCCGTGGCCGCGTAGGTTCCGCCCACCGGCGCGGACAGGTTGAACACGGCCGGCAGCCGGGCCGCCGCCCCGAACGACAGCGTCGCCCCGCCCGGCGTCGGCGTTTCGGCCACAAGGCGCATGGGCTGGTTGGGCAGGTTGGCCTGGGAGGCCAGCTGGGCCTGACGCATGGCAAAGCGGACGACGACGGTGGCGGCCGGCCCGGGAATGTCCGAGACCATGCGGCGGTCGTAGATCTTTTCCCATTGGTCGTCGGGTTTGCCTTCCACCCGGTAGAGCGTGACGAACGGCCCGCCGTCCACGGAGACCGAGGCCTCGACGTAGGAGGGCGCGGCCTTGTCGCCAAAAAGCCGCGGATAGGTTTCCAGCGTCAGCTTCGGCGCGGCCTCGGGCAGCCGGACGGTAAAGACGGCCTCGCCCGGGGCGTCGCCTTCCACGGCCAAAAGCCCGGTGCCCATGGGATCGGCCATATCCAGGCGGGCGTTTTTCGTTTCCATGGCCGCGCCGCCCTCCCGGGCCAGCAGCGGCACGAAGACCTTGGGAGCCATGGGCCGCACCGGCCCGGCCGTCGCCTCCTCGGCCTCTGCCGCCACGCGCACGTCGCCCCGGGCCAAGGCGGCCACGCGCTGCCGGGCCGCCTCATAGGCTTCCTCAGGCACGGCCAGCAGACCGGAAACGACAATGCCCCGGCCCGGGGCCGCCACTTCCAGTTCGTGGGGAGGGCCGGGCTCAAAGGCGGCCGACCCGCAGTCGATCCAGTCCAGGCCCCGGCCCAGCGGCCCGGAACCGACAGTTGCAACGGGCACGCCGTCCAGACGCACGGTTGCCGGACCGGCAAACGGTTCGGAGCCGGCCCGCAGGAAAATACGCCAGGAGCCGTGCCCGACCAGCGGGAACCGCACCGCGCCCGGGCCGTCGCTGACCCGGCCGCCCTTGTCCAGGCCGGCCCCGCCAAAACGCGGATCATCCAGGACCCGGTCGGCCAGCGGCTTGAATTCACCCGAAAGCCCGGCCGCCCGGGCCGGCAGGTAGGCGTCGGCCGGCAGAAAGGGCAGGGCCAGTTCCACCGAGCCCCTCCCCAGCACCCGCAGCCCGGAAAAGCCGCTGCCCGGACCGGCCAGCTCATCGGCCGCCACGTCCGAACCGAACAGCAGCACTTCCTTGTCAAAATCGGCTTTCGGCCCATTGGCCAGGGCCAAAAGCAGCGGGAAACCGCCCCCGGCCAGCCGGGCGGCCGGCGTCTGGCGCAGACGCGGCAGGAAATCGGCGTTTTCCAGCACTTCCACCGGCGGGGCGGCCAGCTTCGGGTCCGGATGCAGGTCGGCCTGGGCGGCAATGAACGGGGCCAGGATGTCGCCGGGATCGTAGAGCGTCTCCGGGCCGCGCTTGGTGGTCGGCATCCAGCCGAAATGGCTGTAGGACAGGTAGGGCTCGCCAGCCAGATGAAAGACCCGCCGCACGGCGGCAAGCCCCAGCAGCCGCCCGAAATCGCCGGTAACCGGCCAGGGCCGGTGCAACAGCCCCAGCAGATACATGCTGTACGGTTCGCCGATGTAGGTCGGACCGATGATGCCGTCCTTGCCGAGCAGGGCGAAATTGCGGGTCATGGACGTGGCCGGCGGTTCGGGCACGTTGCCTGTCGGGCCGGCAATGGTCGGCCAGACCGTCACCCGGTAGTCGTCGGGATCGGCAGTAAGCGCCCTGACAACGACGCCCTCGGCCGGGGAAACGGCCTGGGGCATCAGCGCCATGGTCTGGGAGGTGGCGTTTCGGGGCGTGGTCAGCGCGCCGGTCCAGTACGGATACAGGTAGACAGCCAAAAGCGCCGCCGCAAACGTCCCGGCGGCGATCCGGGAACGGCGTCCCGAACGTTCGCCGGCGGTCAGCCACGCCAGCCCCATGCCGGCCATGAGCGACAGCCCGAAATAATACACCGGCAACCAGCGCGCCGGCCGGGCCATTTGGAAAAACAGGATCGACACCCGGTTGAGAATGCGCTCGTAAAAAACCGCGCCAGCCAGCGTCTTGTTGCCGGCCATGAGGATGAATCCGGCCAGCAGGCACAACCCGGCGAAATACTTGAGCCCCCGGTGGCGGGAACGATAGGCGAAGCCGACCAGGGCCAGCCCCAGCACGCCCAGGGCCGCCGCCACCCAGGCCGGCGTCTCCCGGGTGTCCACCGGATAGGCGTACTCCGTGCCCATGCCGTAGTTGTCGGTGTGCCCGAGCATGGCCTGGCGCAACGGTGCGGAAAAACGCTTGTAAATGCCGTGGTAATGGCCGCTGATCTCTTCCGCGGTCTGATGATGCTTGAAATCCGCGCCCTTGACGATGGACGTGGCCGCCGGGGCCAGCCACTGGACATGCAGCGTCAGCGCCACCAGCCCGGCCACGGCAAAGGCCAGCGCCGGCCGCAGCGATCTGCGGGCCGCCGTCTCGGCCACGGCGAAAAGCAACGTGAACGTGCCGTAAAAGACAATGCCAAACGGCGAGGCCGAACAGGCCAGCCCGCCGAGCATCCCCGCCCCGAGCGTCATGGCCGCGCCGCGCCGGCGCGAGTCCGTCGCACCCGCCCGGGCCAGCAGCAACAAAATCCAGGGCAGCAGCATCAACGCAAAGCCGCTCTCCTCCACATGCCCGGCCAGCACCATGGAAAACTGGCGCGGATTGAAGGCATACAGCATGGCGGCCACGACGGACGGACCAAGGCCAAGCCCCAACACCCGGCACAAGGCCACAATGCCGCCAGCGCCGACAACGGCATACGCCGGCCCCTCCCAACGCACGATGACCGGCCCGCCAATGTACGACCCCAGATCGCGGGTGGCGATGTCAAACCAGCGGGTGATGCCCGAAAACGCGCCCGGCGCGCCCATGTCGTACTTGGCCGCCCAGGCGTGCTTGGAGATGGCGGCCACCTGCCGCATCTCCTCGGGATACGGCGTCGGCACCCGGTCCCAGTTCTGATAGACATGCCCGGGCGCAAAAAGGATGCCGCGCCAGGAAACCAGGGCGAAAACCGCCACCACGAGCAAGGCCCAATACTGTCGCTTCATAGGTAGAGAAAGATGCCTCCGGCGGCCGGGAGGGGCTAAGCCCCTCCCGGACCCTCCCTAACGGAAAACAATTCACGGAACAGCCGTCCTGGATCTTCCCAGCGGCCTTCCGCGTCCGGCTGCAACCGCGCCGCTCCCTTTAACCCCCACCATACAGGGGGTCCGGGAGCGTTCACGGCTCTGGCGGCCGCCCTGTCCGCCTTCACCATTCTCCCGCGTCAATGCGCCACCCCTTCCCGCCTCCTTCCCCCCCCCATACAGGGGGTCCGGGGGCGTTCACGGAACAGCCGTCCTGGATCTTCCCAGCGGCCTTCCGCGTCCGGCTGCAACCGCGCCGCTCCCTTTAACCCCCACCATACAGGGGGTCCGGGAGCGTTCACGGCTCTGGCGGCCGCCCT
>Ga0074195_1000399_pt1 | contig 90781 bp, 72 predicted proteins | sample EPASupsiteHSE623_FD_64525 | JGI IMG/M metagenome (GOLD analysis project Ga0074195, IMG submission 64525) | Bioremediated contaminated groundwater from EPA Superfund site, New Mexico - Sample HSE6-23 | ecosystem: Environmental > Aquatic > Deep subsurface > Groundwater > Contaminated ...
TGCAGGCTTATTGCCTAAGGGAATGGACAGATTCACTCTCACTGACCTGACCGGTGTCCTTGTCTCTTTAGCATACCCCTAATATACAAGGGGATGGGTTCCACCCCATCCCGCATATGTGGTGAATAAATGACAAATTTATTCTTTTGGGACAGCTCGCCTACAACCGCTGCGCAGTTACGACCTATTTCTTGTCCTTGTCCTTTTTCTTCTTTTTCTCTTTCTTATCTTTCTTCTTGTCTTTATCTTTCGCCATGATTTACTCCTCCTCTAAGACAGTTGGCCCATTAATATTCACTATAGCATGAATTTTTGCCAAAAACAAATAACTACCTGTCTGAAACACCCCGTTAACCCTCATGCAAAAGCAAAATAGGGGAAGCATCCGGCCGGGATGCGCGATTCGCGCCCACCTGGCACCTGAGACCTGGCACATGACACGCTCTCCCCTGCTATAATTCACCTATTCCCCTTTGGAGGCACTCCATGCAGCTTGATTCTGAACTCATCCGCGCTCAGTTCCCAGCGTTGAACCGTCCTGACATCTTCTTCGACAATCCCGGCGGCACGCAGATCGCCAAGCGCTCACTCGACCGCATCAATCAGTATCTGCTGCGTCACAATGCCAACCACGGCGGGGCGTTTGCCACCAGCCGGGAATCGGATGTGATTCTGGAAGAAGCCCATGCCGCCGTCGCAGACCTGCTCAACGCAGCCCGGCCGGAGGAGATCGTCTTTGGCAACAATATGACCACTCTCACGCTGCACGTCAGCCGTTCGCTTTCCCGCGGCTGGCAGCCCGGCGACGAAATTGTAGTCACCCGGCTGGATCACGACGCCAACTATTCCCCCTGGGTGCTGGCAGCCCGCGATCGCGGCGTTACCGTGCGCGAGGTCAATTTCCACGGCGAGGACGGCACCCTTGATCTGGACGACCTGCGCAAAAAACTGGAGGGCCGCCCCAAGCTGCTGGCGGTCGGGTATGCTTCCAACGCGCTGGGCACCATCAACCCGCTGGCTGAGATCATTCCCCTGGCGCACGCCGCCGGCGCGCTGGTGTATGTGGACGCGGTGCAGTATGTTCCGCACGGCCCGGTGGATGTACAGGCGCTGGGCTGTGATTTCCTGGTGACTTCATCCTATAAATGGTTTGGGCCACATGCCGGTATGCTTTACGGCCGTTACGATCTGTTGGATGACCTGTTCGCTTATAAAGTGCGCCCGGCTTCCAACCACTTACCGGGCAAGTTCGAAACGGGCACCCAGAATCACGAAGGCATTGCCGGCGTGCTGGGAGCAGTGGAGTATCTGGACTGGCTCGGGACTACTTTTGGCGCCGACCTGGCGGATACCTTTGGCGGGCGGTATGCCGGACGACGGCTGCAGCTTAAACAGGGCATGGCAGCGTTACAGCGCAGCGAGGCTGCAATCAGCCAGGCACTGCTGGATGTGCTGCTGGAGACCCCGGGATTGACCTTATACGGATTGAAGGATGCCAGCCGATTGAACGAGCGCGTGCCAACCTACTCTTTCCGGCTCAAAGGCAAGCAGCCGCATTTTGTCGCCGAAAAACTGGGCGAGCGCGGCATCTACGTCTGGGATGGAAATTATTATGCTCTCAATGTGACCACTGACCTTGGCATCGAGGGCGACGGCGGAATGGTACGCGTCGGTCCGGTGCATTACAACACAGTGGAGGAAGTGCAGCGCTTTGCTGAAGCGCTGTGGCAGATCGCGCGGGAGTAGGCTGTTTTCCACAGAACGACGAGTAAACACGGTCCCTCCAACCCCTCGGCAGGCTCGGGGCATCGCCTCCCCAAAATCCAAAATTCATGGATTTTAGGGGAGGCTTTAAATTGCGCCTTTGCATGACTGCGCTTCCAAGGCTCAGCGCGCGGAGGGGGAGTCAGGCGAGGATCAAGCGGGACTGGTGAACGGCGCTTCGACAGGTTCAGCGCACGGGGGAAGGGATTTCTCAAACTGCATATTGACAGCCGCCTGAAAAGTCTCTATACTTTAGATAACATACTTACTTACATTTAAAAAGTATCTCTATTGTTGTGTTTTCTGCGTTTTTATGCCCATGAAATCCAGCGCCAACCCCAGCCTGATCCGTAAAATCAATCAGTCAGCCATCCTGGATATGATTCGTACCCAGGGGCCGATTTCGCGCACTGAGATTGCGCGCAAGCTGCATACCAGCCTGCCGACCGTCATGCGCATCATCGAAAACCTGAGCGTCCAGGGTCTGGTACGCGAGGATGGCACCTACGAAATCAATGGGGGGCGGCCGCGCGCTTTGCTGGTCTTCAACGGCGAGTCTCACACAGTGGTTGGCCTCGATCTGGGCGGCACCCGCATGTACGGCACCGTTGCCGATCTGAATGGGCGGATCATTCGGGAAGTGACCATTCCCTGGGAGCGTAAAAGCGCGGAGGATAATTTCGAGCAGGTATGCGCCATCCTGAATGACCTGCTGAAGACCGCCGAACAGGGCGGCTGCCGGCTGCTGGGAGCAGCGGTGGGGGTGCCGGGCATCACCAACCTCGAAGAAGGCTATGTCCAATGGGCGCCCAGCCTGAACTGGCGTAACTTTCCCCTTAAAATTCGGCTTGCCGAGCGCTTTCCGGATCTGTTCGCCCTGGTGGAGAACGACGTCAATCTGGCAGCGCTGGGCGAGTATGGCTTTGGCGATCAGGCCGGCGCTGAAAGCCTGGTTTGCATAACGGTTGGAACCGGTATCGGCGCAGGAATTGTGATCGACCGCAAGATTTACCACGGCCAACATCATGCGGCGGGTGAAATCGGCTATCTTCCTCCCAACACCCGTCACCTGGGGCAAAAATTTCATGATTTTGGCGCCCTGGAGAGCCAGGCCTCGCACACGGCCATGGTCAACCGGGCAGTGGGCCTTTTGCGAGCGGCCAACGACCCGCGCGGCAACCAGCCTTTGAGCGCAGAAGACATTTTTTCGGCAGCCCGGGCGGGCGAGGCATGGGCCTGTCAGGTAGTGGACTCTGCCGTGGACAGCCTGGCGCTGGCCATCGGGGCGGTTGCCACGCTGATCGATCCGGCTGTGATTGTGCTGGGGGGCGGCATATCCCTGCACAGCGACCTGTTCATCGACCCCATCCTGAAACGACTGGAGGGGGTCTTACCTGTCTTCCCGAGCCTGTGGGCTTCCTCGCTCGGGTACCGCGCTACCGCGATGGGCGGTGTTTTGAAAGTTTTGGATGCCGCCACGGAGCATATTACCGTGTCGCACCCGGGCTGAAGCACCGGAATCCCGGCGGAATGTTCGTCTTGTTTTGGTCCTGAGTCCGCGTGACCGGGCGCGGTGGATGGAAAACTACTTTACCCGGATTTTCTTGAAGGAGAAAAAAGGAGAAAAGATGAAACGCATTCACGGTGTTCTAAGTGTACTTCTGGTGGCCATCTTTTTGATAGGCGCTGCCGGTTGCGCAAGCCAACCACAGGCCGATGGTCCCAAGACCCTGCGCGTGCTGGCTATGCAGCAGGCCGGGCCGACGCCCGATGAAATGAACGCGATTGTGGCCAAATTCAATGCGGCAAACCCGAATGTCACGGTCGAGATCGAGTATGTGTCCTATGACGCGCTGCACGACAAGATCGTTACTGCCATGTCCACCAATCCGCCGGCGTATGATATCGTCCTGGTGGATGATATCTGGTACGCTGAATTTGCGGCCAGCGAGTATCTGTTGGATGTTACCGACCGGTTGGACGATAACATGAAGGCCAACATCTTCGACTCCGCCTGGGCGATCACAACCGTCAACGGCAAGACCTACGGTATGCCCTGGCTGCTGGATGCCAAGTACTTCTACTACAATGAAGCCATTTTGAAGGAAGCTGGCTTCGACGCTCCACCCACCACCTGGGAAGAACTGGTAACCATGGGGCAGGCCATCAAAGAAAAAGGCCTGGTGGAATATCCCATCGCCTGGTCGTGGGCGCAGGCTGAAGCCGCCATCTGCGACTTTGTCACCCTGCTGGAAGGCAACGGCGGCAAGCTGGTGGATGAGGCTGGCAAGCCGATCTTCAATAATGAACTCGGGGTAACGACCTTGCAGTGGATGGTGGACAGCGTCGAATCGGGCCTGTCCAACCCGGCTTCCATTACGTATGTGGAAGAGGATGTGCGTAATGTGTTCTCGCAGGGCAAGGCCGCCTTTGCGACCAACTGGCTGTACATGTATGAACTGGCTGCGCTCAATGCCGAGGAATCACAGGTCACCGGGCAGGTAAAGATGTCCCTGATGCCGGTATTCGAAGCCGGTAAGGCTGCCGGCGTGCAAAGCGCCACCATCAACGGCTCGATGGGCTTTTCGGTGGTTGGCAAATCCGCCAATCCGGATGCGGCCTGGGAATTCGTCAAATTCCTGACCAGTGAAGAAATCCAGAAAGAATACGCTGCTCACCTGCTGCCTGTATGGGCGAACAACTATGAAGGCGATGCCCTCACCGCTCTGGAAGGGCTGAACCCGGCTACCCCGGCTACTGTGCCGATGTTCAAAGAGCAAATTCCGTTCTCCAGAGTACGTCCCAAGGTGCCGTATTACAGTGAGGGTTCCAAGGCTTTGCAGTTAGCCCTGCAGGAAGCCCTGACCGGCCAGAAGACTGCCCAACAGGCGTTGGATGATGCCGCCGCCGTCTGGGTGGAACTTGGCGCCAAGTAAATTGACGCTGTAAACAACGGTAATATCTACCCTGCGGGGGTACTTTACCCCCGCAGGGAGTGATACCGGAGGTGATATGGGCGTTCTAGCAAAACCACGGAATACGCAATCTTTGGCCCGCCAGGAAATTCGGGACGGTCTGTGGCTGCTTGCACCCAGCATGCTGGTTATCCTCATAATCACCGTCCTTCCGGTCATTTTTACCCTGGTGCTGAGTTTCTTTGACACACCGCTGTCCAACCCGGTTCCCAGGGACTTTGTGGGATTTGGCAATTATCTGGAATTCCTGACCAGCTCGCAGTTCTGGCAGGCCATCTGGCGGACATTATATTTCACCCTGGTCTCGGTCGGTCTGGAACTGGCGCTTGGGCTGGGAATCGCGCTGCTGATTCATGCCCGCCCACCGGGGTGGAGCTTTCTGCGCACCAGCCTGATTATCCCATGGGCAGTGCCGACGGTTGTAAACGGCGCAATGTGGCGCTGGATCTACAACGCGGATTACGGCGCTTTGAACGGGGTGCTCCTTTCGCTGGGCATCATCGAAAAATACCAGGCGTGGATGACCGACCCGATCGTCGCCATGAACCTGGTGATCGTGGCGGATATCTGGCACAGTGTACCTTTTATTGCCATCATTCTGCAGGCCGCGCTGGCCGGCATCCCGGTCGAGCTGGAGGAAGCCGCAGCGGTGGACGGGGCTAATGCCTTCCAGCGCTTTCTTCTCATCCGGCTGCCGCTGCTTCAACCCGCCATTCTGGTGGCGCTGGTAGTTCGCACAGTGGAAGCCTTTCGCGTGTTTGACATTATCTATGTTATTACATCCGGCGGCCCGGCCTTTGGCACGGTCACCATCTCTTATCTGACTTACCTGGAATCCTTCACCTACGGTCACCTCGGCTCGGGTTCAGCGCTTTCCTTCCTTATCTCCGCCTTTACGCTGGTGATGGCGCTGGTATACATAAAAATTCTATACCGGCCGGAGAATCGCGCATGAAAAAGAAAACCCCGGTACAACTCATGCGTAACCTGGTTTTGATGACTCTGGTGTTGTTTTTTGTTTATGCGCCCATCGCCTGGCTGGTGCTATCCAGCATTTCCACGCGCGCCGAGCTGCTCAACGTACCGCCAAGTTTCATTCCCAAAGAGCCTACGCTCAAAAATTATCTGGATATTCTGGTGCCCGGGCGGGCTGCATCCGAAGTGGCCAGCACCTTCAAAGTCGCGCTGGGGAACTCACTGCTGGTGGCGACCACCACTACCCTGATCTGTCTGCTGGTGGGCGTGCTGGCCGCCTACGCGCTGGCTCGCTTGCGGCTGCCATTCAAAAACAAGCTGCTGATGAGCATTTTGAGCGTGCGCATGATTCCCGAGATCTCGCTGGTCATTCCGCTGTATATTGTGGCCGCCAAACTGGCCCTGCTCAATAAACCGGCCGTTTTGATCATCACTTACCTCAGCTTCGCGCTGCCATTTTCGATCTGGATGATCACCACCTTCTTCGAGGCCGTGCCGATGGAGCTGGAAGATGCAGCCCGCATCGACGGGTGCTCGCGGCTGCGCACCCTGTTCAATGTGATTCTGCCGGTGGCTACCCCGGGCATTGTCTCCACCGGCCTGTTCATTTTCCTGCTGGCCTGGGATGAATTCTTCTTCGCGCTCATCTTCACCAGTACCCTGGCAGCCAAGACTGCCCCGGTAGCCATTGCCGAATTCACCGGAAGGTATGCCGTGGACATCACTGCTATGATGGCCGCCGGCGTACTGGCGGCTCTGCCCCCGGTTTTGATGGCGCTTATCTTCCAGCGCTATATTGTCAGTGGTCTTTCAGCCGGGGCGGTCAAGGGCTAGCCATGGATCCCATCGTCATCGGCATCGACCTGGGCGGCACCAATGTGCGCGTGGGGGCGGTCACGCCTTCTGGCGAGTTGTTGGCTTCCGACAAAGCACCCATCAAGGCGCGGCGCGGGCCACAATACGGGTTGACTCGTATCATCGAACTGGTGGAACAGGTGCGGGCGAGCACCGGCGAACGTCCCCTGCTGGGAATCGGGGTGGGTTCGACCGGCCCAATTGACCGCGAACGCGGTATGGTTAAGAATCCGTACACGCTGCCAACCTGGGAGAATGTCTCGATTCTGGAGCCGCTGCGGGAGCATTTTGGCGTTCCGGCGGTGTTGGAGAATGACGCCGACGTGGCAGCGCTGGGCGAGGCCTGGCTGGGCGCCGGCCGCGGCGTGGACCGTCTGGCCGCTGTTACAGTCGGTACCGGCATTGGAACCGCCTTTATTTACCGCGGGCAAATTTATCGCGGCTTCGGCGATCATCACGGCGAGGGCGGGCATATGCTGCTCGACCCAAATGGCCCCGAATGTTACTGCGGCGGACGCGGCTGCTGGGAAATGCTGGCAGCCGGACCGGCCATCGGCCGGCTGGCGCGAGAGGCTTCGGCGCGCGAACCCGGGCTGATGCTCGAACTGGCAGGCGGTGATTTGCAGAAGCTCGCAGCCCATCATGTGGTGGCGGCTGCACGCCAGGGTGACCCGGTCGCGCTGAAGGTGGCCGACCAGGTCGGCATGTATCTGGCCTGGGGTATGGTCAACCTGGTGGCGCTGCTCATGCCTGAATGCGTGGTTTTGAGCGGCGGCGTGATGGAATCATTCGACTTGTTCGAACCCGAGTTCCGCCGCGTCTTTTACCGGCATAATGTCATGTCACCGGTCGAGCAGATCCACATTGCACATGCGCAGCTTGGCAGCCAGGCTGGTATTTTGGGCGCGGCGCGCGCCATCTTAAATTCAATTGGAGAGAACAATGTTGAACCCATCCCCCTACGTCGATGACATTTTGCACCAGCCGGAAGCAGTGCGGAATGCATTGCAATCCTACCCGGCGGGCAGCCTGGCGCGAGCCGCTAAAATTCTGGCCGCCGGCCAGTTCGATCGGATTGTGATCACCGGCATGGGCGCCTCGCAAATGGCTACCATTCCAGCCGCCGAAATCCTATCCCAAACCGGGCTGCCGGTATTGTGGCTGGATACGGCTGATCTGCTGCATTATCGCATGGAGCAGATTTCACCGCGTACCTTGTTGTGGGTTGTATCGCAATCCGGTTACAGTATCGAAATTGTGCGCCTGCTGGAGGCAATCGACTCCCGACCGCCGGCTTATTTGCTTGGCACCACGAACAATATGCGAAGCCCCCTTGCCGATGCCAGCCTGGTAACGCTGCCGCTAAGCGCCGGTGATGAATTTACCGTATCGACCAAAACCTATCTCAGCACGTTAGCGGTCACCCAGTTGGCAGCCCTGGAGTTGATGGGACAATCGCTGGATGCACCTCTGGCAGAGCTGCGCTCGGCAGTAGATGAAGTGCAGGCATACCTGGCCAGGCTGCCGCAGCATGTGCAGGAATTGAAAGATAACCTCGGGCCGCGCTTTACGCGCTCTGTCCTGGTGGGGCGCGGGCGCTCACTGGCAGCGGTAATGAACGGGTCGCTGATCCTGAAAGAAGCGGCCAAGGTGATCATCGAAGGCTTGAGCGTTGCCCTTTTCCGCCACGGCCCGCTCGAACTGGCCGATGAAAACCTGACAGTCCTGATGCTGGCCGGGGATAGATGGACTGCTGAGATCAATCGTGGACTGGCGCAGGATGTAATCCGTTTTGGCGGCCAGGTATACTGGATTGGCGATCAGCCAGAGGAAACCCTGGCTGCTTTTCGGCTGCCGCAGGTGGGCGAGTTGGCCCTGCCCCTGCTGGAAATTTTGCCGCTGCAGTTGATGACCATTGCTTTAGGTGAGTTGACCGGTGTGCAACCGGGTATCTTCCGTAATATCGGCAAGGTCACGCAAAGCGAATAGTCCGAAACTTGCGAAACCAGTGTTCGGCGCGGCGCGGTTAATTATTTTTTACCGCGGCTGTTCGGGTCTACACCGGCAGCTTGTCATGAAAAAAGTGTCATTCTGAGCGCAGCGAAGAATCTGACCTGATGGCGAGATCCTTCGTTTCGCGAAGTGCGCTCACTCAGGATGACAGATCGAGGAGAGCGCTTGCTCAGGATGACAGGCCGCGAAGCGCGCGCACTCAGGGTGACAGGCTGCGGAGTGCGCTCACTCAGGATGACAGGCCGCGAAGTGCGCTCACTCAGGATGACAGGCGAAAACAACGGGCGAATTTCAGCGCCTTAATGCTGGTGTCCAGCCAGGTTTTACACACTGGCAGCTTGCCATGCAAAAAGTGTCATTCTGAGCGCAGCGAAGAATCTGACCTGATGGCGAGATCCTTCGTTTCGCGAAGCGCGCTCACTCAGGATGACAGATCGCGGAGAGCGCTTGCTCAGGATGACAGGCCGCGAAGCGCGCTCACTCAGGATGACAGATCGCGGAGAGCGCTTACTCAGGATGACAGGCTGCGGAGAGTGCCAACTCAGGATGACGGGCGAAAAAGGCGCACGAATTTCAGCAGATTAATGCGGTGGCCTTCCAGGTTGTCTACACTGGGCAGCTTGCCATGAAAAAGGTGTCATTCTGAGCGCAGCGAAGAATCTTGCCCGATGACAAGATCCTTCGTTTCGCGAAGTGCGCTCACTCAGGATGACAGGCCGCGGAGAGCGCTTACTCAGGATGACAGGCCGCGAAGCGCGCGCACTCAGGGTGACAGGCTGCGGAGTGCGCTCACTCAAGATGACGGGTGAAAAAGGCGTACGAATTTCAGCGCCTTAATGCTGGTGGCCTTCCAGGTTTTCAACGCCGGGCAGCTTGCCGGCCAATTTGCGGGGTTCATGGATCAATAAGGGTAAGTGTTCCGGGCAAATGTAATAATCCTGGCTCTTGGATACCAGATGGACCAGCGGCACCTGGTCGCTGGTGTGCTGGCAGAACAGGCAGGCAGGTTGTTTGTCGGTCATAAAATAAATCCTTTAAAGAGAGGATGTTTACCCCATAAGTTTATCATCCCGCACACCGGCCGGTCTTGCGCTGGAGCAAAGATACACACCCGGCAAAGACCTTGCGCAATGCGAGCCTGGCCTGGAGAGGGTAGGGGGCGGGCAAAAGCGAGATAACACCAGGCGCTCAAGCCAGCCAGATGGACTAATCCCCGCCCATAGGATTAAAGCAGATCTCTGGTTGCTAATCTCTGGCGACTGCGGGTTCCAACGGTTGCGGTGAGCGTTCTGCCGGTTTCAGCCACACCAGGCTGGCCAGATAGATCAGCAGCATGATTACCGCGCCGCTCAGGTAAGGCAGAATCACGTTCAAATCAATCAATGCTCCTGCCCACAACGGCCCGACCACCCGTCCAAGGCTCATGAATGAGTTGCTGACGCCAAGCACTGCGCCTTGCTGGTCGCCAGCTTTATACGAAATGTTCGATGCGATTGCCGGACGCAGCATGGCGTTGGCCAGCACGAACAGCCCGGTGGTGAGCATGATGGTACCCATGGAGCGCGCCAGTAGCATGACCCCAAAACCAACTGAGCTGCCGAGCAGGGACCAGCGGATGAGTTTGTCTTCACCAAAGCGGCGAGTCGCTGGTCCGGTCATTAAACCCTGCATGACGGCAGAAACCACGCCAATCACCATCATCACCGTACCAACCTGCTTTGGACTAAAGTCAAAGCGGTACTGAGTGTACAGCCCGAAAATCCCTTCGAAATTGGCCAAAGCAAAGAAGACCAGAAAGGACAACGCCATCAAGAACCCAAGTGGACCGGTGAGCGCCTGCCATAAAGTCTTTAATTGCGGCCCGCTGGACTGGACCGTGGCAGTGCGCTTATCAGCGGGCAACGACTCAGGCAGCAGGATCAGGATCAGCACCAGCGAAGCAATGGAAAGACCGAAAGCTACGAAGAATGGCAGGGAGAGGTTGACCTCGCCAAGCCAGCCGCCTAAACCAGGGCCAATCACCATCCCGACGCCCATCGCAGCGCCAATAATACCCATCCCGCCGCCCCGGTTCTTTTTGTCTGAACTGTCGGAAATATAGGCCATGGCAGTCGGCATGGTCGCCGCAGAGAGGATGCCAGCCAGCGCCCGCGATGCAAACAGCATCCAGACCTGGGTGGACAGGCCGAACAACAGCATCGAAAGGCCGTTGCCGAATGTACCCAGCAGCAGCAATTTCTTACGGCCATAGCGGTCAGACAGGCTGCCCCAGATGGGCGAGAAGAGGAATTGCATGATCGAGAAAATGGCCATTAAAGCGCCAAGCGTTGTGCCGCTCGCGCCAAGTGATTCGATATAAAAAGGCATGATGGGAATAACCATGCCGAATCCCATCAGCATGACCACCATTGTAAAAAATAAAATAGCAATATTGCGGTTCTTAACCAAGGGATGATTCCTTATCATGTCCAGCGTGAATGGACGGAGTGAGTTGTTCCGTCAGGGTGCGGATGATTTGCAGCAGAATGCGGCGCTCCTCCGGGCTGATTTTCGTAAGCAGGGCGCTCATCTGAGCGCGGTTACGTTGTGAAAATTCAATCAGTAAGTTTTCGGCCGGCGGGGTGATGGAGATGAGTTGCGTGCGGCGGTCAGTAGGGCTGCGCCGGCGGACGACCAGGTTGCGTTCCTCCAGCCGGTTGAGGATGCCGGTAATGGTGGGCAGCACCTGGTGGGTGGCTTCGGCCAGTGCCGAGACGGATATATTGTTCTGATGAGCCAGGATGCACTTGAGGACTGAGAACTGGGGCATGGTCAGGTTGAACGCCGCCAGCGCAGCGTGCATTTGCCGGCGCGCCAGGTGGCTGAGCTGGTAAGCCAGCTCATATAACTCGGCGGCGTCCGCGTCAACGGCGGTCTGGTCAATGGGATGTGCAAGTGTGTTCATCGAGAACCTTTGTTAATTACTTAGCGACGCTAATTATTAGCGCAGCTAATTATATCCGGAGGAGGATGGGTGTCAAGGGCAGCGGAAACAGCCTCTTCCTGACCCTTCGGCCGGCTCAAATGCTACCCCCTGTCCGCGCATTTCCACATTTCCTCTCTACAGGTTAGGGCACGGGGGTTGTTGCCAAACCAGAATTCACCTCAATCCCCGTGCCCCTACAGATGGAATCCCAATGTTATGAATAACTACCCATCAAACCACCACCCTCAGATTGAAATATTCTATAATTAAATTCTGGAGTGATGTTAAGTTGGCCAAAAACGCAGAATATCCACACCGTCGATCTATCCGCCTAGAAGGGTACGATTATTCTCAGCCCGGTGCATATTTTATAACCATCGTTACTTTTCATCGGTCTTGTTTATTTGGGGCAATATCAGATGACAAGGTCGTTTTAAATCCCATAGGACGCCTGGTTGAATTCGAATGGCAACGTTTAGAACAAAGGTTTAAACATATGGAATTAGGTGCATGGATTGTCATGCCTAATCATATTCACGGGATTGTAAACATGATCGAAAACGAGGTAGATTGGGAAAAAAGAATCCCGAACGCAAATGAGCAGTCCGAACAATCCTTGGAGCAATTCGCTTCTCCGGTAGCGGGCTCAATCGCTACTATAATCCGATCTTTCAAATCTTCCGTGACGCAGCATTATCAGAATTTGTACAACGATTATTCAACGAAACTCTGGCAAAGGAATTATTACGATCATATTATTCGAAGTGAAACTGATTTAAAGAATATTTATGATTATATAGTAGACAACCCCCGTAAATGGATGGAGGACGAGAATTATTCTCCGTAATTCATCCACCTGCGGTAGGGGCACGGGGATTTTTACAATCCATCATCCCTGAGCTTTACCCCGTTCCCACACCGTAAATGGACAGAGGACGAGAATTAACCTTCACCTCACATTTACCGTGAAGAAGTAGTAAAGCTTTGTCCCCATCCCCATACCGGATTAGGTTTGTTAATCGTCGAGATGGGCCAAAACCGCTGCCAGGAAATCCGACTGGCGTTTTTGCAAAGCATCCGGATATTCGACCCGTTCAAGGTGGGTGGTCCACTGCACCAACCGGGTGCCGGGCTGACCACCCACCGCCGCGGGATCGGTGCGCTCCAGCGTAAACACGCGGGTCATATCCGATACCAACAGGATGCGCCGGTCAGGGCGGTAAATCAGCGCAGCATAATAGGCTTCTCCGGCAACCTTTGGTTCGGGCAGGGTGATCACTGCTGCGTATGTCCGCGGCGCGGGCTCTTCGATGATGAAATTCAAGCCAAAAGAACTGGCGCGAGCGCCGCGATGCAGTTTTTCAGCGGCGTTATCCCAGTAAAAATTGAGGAATTTTGTCCCATCCTGATCAAGGTATTTCACAACCAGGGCCGGCGCACCGTGGAACAACTGGGGCAGCACCTGGTTGGCAAATATTTGTGAGTGGGTGAGGGGGGTATCTTCCATTATTAACCTTTCTACACTACCGCCAGGAAAACATTCACTTTTAACCAATTCATCATCGCAGCGTTGGGCAGGTTGGGTGGGTAGTACACTGCCCAGGCAAGCGTTTCGGCGAAATATTCAGCGCTGGCGTGATTGCCGTAACCACCGCCAACCGTCTCCGCCCACCGGTTGACTGGCGGGATGTCGCAAGCGCCATTTGAATAGCGTACCCCGCGCGCCGCACCACCCATTTCGCGCACCAACCGGTCAGCAGGGCCGCCGCCAAAGATGGCAGCCGGCAGCGCCTCAGGTCCCAGGTGATTATCCAGCACGTGGGCCAGTTCGTGGACGATGTGCTGGCGCGGGTTGGGCAGGGTGAGAAAATTCTTATTCAACCAGACGTCCTGCCGGGGAAACACTACCGACATGGCATGCGCAGCAACGCGGGTTACCATCCACTGCGGCAGCCCGCCCAAATGAAAATGAACCGGCGCCAACCAGCGTCGCATCCATATTTGACCGCTGCCAGGCGCCTGCGCTTCGGCAAAGGCGCTCAGATCTTGCGCAGCCAGCAGCAGGACTGCCAAGTGCGTCTCATGGAATGCACCCGAGAGCTTCCAGCCGTATTCTGATTGCAGCAGATTCGCGGTTGACATGGTATGTCTATCATACAATAAGTTGTCAGCCACTAAAAGAGGCGGATGCGAAGGATAGGCTTGTTGCGACTCGAGATGATTACGGAACTGTTTGCAACAGCAGGTAATTCAGCACGGTTAAACCGCCGTCTGCGGTCAGGGTCAATTCAAATTCGCTGAACGTATACTCATCGATTCGTCCAAGCGCCGCCAGGTAGGCAGCTTCCACATCCATACCTTTGTCGCAGGCCATTTCGGTGCCGCCGAATTGACTGCCGGTCACAACGCCGCCGGCTTTGAATTCCAGCTCGCCAAAGTAAAGGTTGCAGCCCGACGATCCGCTGACGGCATTTCCATCGGTGATTTCCAACGTGATCGGATTGGTAGAGGTCAGGTCAATTGGACTACCGTCTATGGTCATGGAATCCAGCAACCAGGTTTGACCTGAGGGTGGGCGATCAGTGGTGGAACAGCCAGCCAGCAGCAATACCAGCAAAATTGCAAGAATGGTTCGTTTCATGGAGACTCCAGGGGTGGAAGTTTTGATCATGGTTGTAGGACGAAGGGGAGCAGGGATAGGTTCCGGAAATAAATCGAGCCCCTCACCTTGCCTCTCCCCAGGCACAATCACCCTGGGGAGAGGAATTCATTTTCGTTCGTTTCATGAGGGTTCCACGAGTGAGAGTTTGGTCATGGTTATAGGACGGAAGGATGCAGGGATAGGTTCCGGAAATAAATCGAGCCCCTTACCTTGCCATTCCCCGGGCACGATCACCCCGAAGGGAAGAGCCCTTTTGGCCACGACCGCAGAAACCTGGCGCCTCGATGGCAATGCGTCGGGGCTGTTTTTTGGTAGAATAGTACCATTGAAATGCTTGCTGTCTACGTAGTTGCAAGCCTTTCCACTGGTTGACGGTCTATCCTTATGGCAAAACCCTCGCACATGCGCATATGCCCGCACCTGGGGCTGAGAAGCGACCCCAGTACCGCGTTGCATTTTGCCTCGGTGGGAAATTATTGCCACCATGTGCGGCCGATCGAGGTGGTCAAGGAGGCGCACCAGGTGTCTTTTTGCCTGGTTGGCGAGCATGTGAACTGCCCGGTGTTCAAAATGGCGGCCGGCAGCCGCATGCCGCGCAAATTCCGAGCCGATGCCGCCCGCAGGGAAAAGAAAAAGATAAAAATTGGCACGCTGCCGGTTGTTATTATCCTGGTGCTGCTGATCGGAGCGGCTTTTGCCTTCCTGCAGTTTGGCACACCGAATGGGCTGTTTAACCCCGGTGGGCCGGCGCAAGACGGCACGTCCGACGGTGGAGCAGTAGCCAGGCCTGGTGCGATCGCCAGCGCTACTCAGAATGCTTTCCGGCCATTTTGCCAGCCGCCGCTCACCTGGCACCCGTACACGGTTGCTGAGGGCGATGATTTTACGACATTGAGCCAGACTTACGGCCGGCCTGCCAAGGAATTAATGACTGCCAATTGCCGCGCCAGCGTTTCAGATCTGGCCCCCGGCGAGACGATTTATCTGCCGGACCTGCCCACCGCCACCCCAACGCTTACCCCGACCGTCACGGTGACGCCCACCAACACACCGCGTATCATTCGTACCCGCCCGCCCAACCTGCTGCCCACCTGGACCGGCACCTTTGAGATTATCCCCTTTACCGACACCCCCACGCCCACGCCGACCCCCATTCCGACCGAAACGCCGGTCCCGACCGCTCCCAATTAAGAATTGCGATTCATCCGGTATCTTTTTTTTCTTCTGTTCGTTGTGGGCGCGTTCTCTCCACAGGAAAAAGTCCGCTCGCAGGCTGAAACCGCGCTGAGCATTCAACCCGTCAGCGTGACTGCCGACCATTGCTCACTGCCGGTCATTACCATACACCTGGATAACGTAACCAACCTGACGGCCTATACGGTCCGATTGACTTTTGAACCGCAGTACTTGCGCGTGCTGGAGGTGAGCAACGGTGATTTCCTCAAGAATGAAATGCCGGCGCCGGACAATGCCATCGACAATGCCGCCGGAACCGTTCGATTTGGTATGGCCCGTTTTGGGGCTGATACTTCCCCTGAATCCGGCAGCGGCGCCCTGGTCCTGCTGCAGGTCATGGCGCTCCAGGCTGGCCAAACCGCGCATTTGACAATCGATACGGCGGAAACCCACCTCGTTGGTTGGCCCGGGGGGGCGGCCATTTCCTATCAGGCAGCAAATGGGATCATCTATACCGGCGATTGCGTGGCGAGTGAGATCTTCCTGCCGCTGGTTTTACGTTGACCAGCGATCCCGGGCGGTCAAGTGAGGGGTAAATGTCATACAAACACCCACTTATCAATTCTGTATGTTATTACAGGCAGGATTCGCATTAAAATACCGACATAGCACTGAATTATTAATTTTTTTAAAGGATTGTGAAAGTGAGCCGAACGGCAACATCAGGCTCCGAAATGGCACCAGGATTACAACCACCAGAATATAATGTCTGAGGTTATATGGCGTTTAACCGGCGCCGTATCGGGCAGACATTTACTCTGGACACCAGCATTGAGCAACGGGAAATTTCATTAAGGTGTTCCAGGAGGCAAATATCGAAGAAACAGACATGATAGCATTATTTGCTGAGGTATGTCCGGTAAAGGATAGTCATCATTAATCAGCCATTTTCGAATGAATTTTTCCGGGAGGTAACTCATGAACACTTATAAATTGCGTTTTGGCATCGTGCTGGCGATGGCGTTTGTCACTGGGCTGCTGTTTGCAGCGGTACCGGGCGGAAGCGTCAACGCAGCGACCAAAACTGTGTGCTCAAGTGGTTGTGACTATACCACCATTCAGGCTGCGGTTACGGGAGCGACTGCCGGTGATACGATCACGGTGGCAGCCGGGACCTATAATGAAACGGTTACGGTTAACAAGAGCGTAACCATCACCCTGGCTGACGGTGTGGTAGTCAATGGCGTCACATCGTGCTTTGATGTGACGGCGAGCAATGTCACTGTCAATAATACGAATCCTGGCGGTGCGACCTGCCAACCGGCTAGCGCAAGCAACGGTATCACTGTGTCTGCGGAGTTGTCCAACATTGTCATTGCTGGTCTTGATATCACTGGTGCAAGTGGCGCCAATGGAATTAATTTTGCCGGCGTTGTGACCGGTGTGGCGCTGGTGGATAACAAAATCCACGGTCTCGGTGGAGACGGCGTCTATTTTGGCGCCCAACCTGCTGGCACCATGGATATCCATGGTAACCTGTTTCAGAGTAATACCGGTCTCGGAATCAATGCGGGTACCTTTACCGTCAGTGCGGAGTACAACTCCTGGGGTGATTATGACGGCCCGGCAATCGCCACGGGGGGAGACGGCATCAGCGCCAGCGTCGATGCTGACCCCTGGACGCATGTCGATGTGTACATGGTTTCCAGCGGCGCGCCGTGGACAAACCAGGTGTTGAACGGTTCGACAATCACCTACACCGTCAAAGCCAATCTAAAAAATGTAAATGCGGCGGATTTCACGCTTCAATATCCGGCGAATCTTACGGTTGCCGATTACCTCACACAAATTACCCTGGGTGGTAACTTTTCCAGTGAATCCACCACATTCGACGGGACCGGTAGAACGATTTATTTCAAAGGTTTAAATCAAGACACCCCCGGTTTAGTCGAAAATGGTACAAGCCTGACCCTATTCACGGTTACCTTCACAGCGAGCTCAACCGTGGTCGGAGCATCGTTGGATCTGTATCTTGCCCCTGCAACGGGCGGCTTTGGCATGCCAGGTGCTGGATCGTCGGTAAATGTCTATGCTGAGAATTTATTGGACAGCACGGTCAATGTTATTCTCCTGCCAACATTAAACTCTACAGACATTGATGGTTATTACCTGACTACGGATGCCCAGGCCTTCCACATGGCCGTAACAAATACCAATGGCGGCACCTACACAAATAGTATTTTCTATGATTTCACCATCACTGACGCGGCGCCGACGGACATAACATCGCTGGTCTGCGATTTCGCTGGTGTCAGTAATTTAGTCACAGGGTTAACCCGATCCGGTGATAATCTAACAGGACGGGTAGGCTCTGGAGGAGTGGGCGGAACCGGGCTGTCCGTGGCCGTTGGTGCCACTAACTATACCTGCACGGCCACTTTTGCCACAGCCGGAACCTACCCGATTTCGGTGGTAATGATGGATAGCGCTGCGACCCCGGAATATACTTTGGCAACATTAAGTGGTTCACCCCTTGTTTACACCAAGCCCACTGTTACCTCTCTGGATATGGCTGGCCCATATCAGGTTTCGATTCCGAACACCTTCACAGTTACCGTCACGGATCCGAGCGGAATTCCTGAACCCTTCGAATTGAATTTCGGCTTGCCCGAAACCACCACTTTGGTGTATAACAGCACAACCTATCCCTGCACGGGAGGTACCTGCGTTGTTCCGGTCGCATTGACTGCGGCTTCGAATGATTTTACGTTCACGGTGACCTTCAATTCAGCATTCAGCAGCACCAGCTACGTAGTCAAACTGTATGACAGCGACTGGACTCCAGACCGGGAACTGGCAACTTATACCCAAACTGGCGTTATTGCATACGCCAACGGCTCCGTCACGGGCACGTTCTCGATGCAGGGCCGCATTAACCGGGCTGGCATCCCCATCACGCTGACCGGTGTACTGGTGGGGTTTGGACCATATAGCGGAAGTACGATCAACTTGCTCAGCGGGAACTTATCACTTTCGAATGTTGTAGCGGATACCTATACCCTCACCACATTGCAGCCACGCTACTTGAACGTGACGGAAACCGGCTGGAATTTCTCAGGCGGTGGAGCCGCACTAACCTCCCTTGAGCTCAAGGGTGGTAATGCGGTTTGGCGGTGGAGAGCGTTGGAAACGGATCCATGGACATATGACAACACCATTGATGCGGCAGATGCCTCGGCCGTAGGTACTGACTACGGCAAGAGCAGCGGGTTCACCAACGTGGATTCTGATGTCAACTTCGACGGCAAGGTCAACATCTTCGACCTGGCGATGGTCGGCGGCAACTATACCCTGACCTCTGCGACGGCTTATGCATCCTGGACCCCGTAAGTTTTGAGCGAACCAAACCCATGCAGGCCGGGGTTATCCCTGCCTGCATGGTAAAATGGTACGGCACTACCGGTATTCCATTGCGCGAAGGCATTCAATGAAATTTAACAGGTGGCTTTTTACGCTCCTCCTGTCGGCGTGGCTGTCTCTTTCGGCTGCTCTGCCAGCGCGCGCGCAAAGCTCTACCACGCTGTCGGTTACGCCGGCTGCCAGCGAAGTGCTGTTAAACGACACTACCACCATCCGCATGTATGTAACCGGCGGGGTGGAAATCAACGCCTTTGATGTAGCCATCACCTATCATTCTCAAAAGCTCACGCTCGAATCCTGGTCATATGGCAATTATCTCTCCGGGCTGGCGCGAGTGTATATGGTCAACCAGCCGGGCGAATTCCGGGTGGCGGCCACGCAGCTTGCCAAACCGGGGGTCTCCGGCGAGGGGACACTGCTCATTTTTAACTTCAAAGGCGTATCCGGCGGAGTTTCACCCATCACCATAACTTCTGCAACCTTTGTGAGCACGGGTGGAACCAGCATCACCCCGTCCCTGGAACATGGCACGCTGACGGTCGTTCTGCCGGTTGATCCGCCCACCGAGACTTCCGTGCCGACCTCAGTTCCAACTGCCACGCCCATCCCAACCTCCCTGCCGACCGAGGTCCCCAGCCCGATACCGACCCTGACCCAGACATCGACCCGTACGCCAACAGTCAAGGCAACCGCGACCAGGACGTTCACCGCCACGGCCAAAACTCCCGCAATCATCACTGCAACGGCCACGAAGAAGGCGACCCTAACCGCCACAGCCACTAAAAAGGCGACCCAGACCGCTACCATCGGGCCAACGGCTGCCGGCACTTCAAAGATCACCGCCACGGCCACAGGCAAAGCAACCATGACCGCCACTATCAGGCCAACGAGCACGCCTTGGATAAATCCAACCGAATCGTCCGGCTCAGGCAGCGGTTCTACCGGCATCCCGCCTACGACGCGCGCAGCAACATCCAAAACGGCCTCAGGCCTGACAACAACAACTGCACCAGTGCAAGCGGTTGCGCAAATGCTGGCTGCTGGCGCAACCCTTGCAACTCCAATCGGAACGCAAAGTATGCCGACTGGAACCGAAATCGACCCACGGGCGGCTTTTGCCGCACAATCTGCGCCGAATCAAGATTCCAGTCAACTCGATGCAGTCTCTGCTGAGAAAATGGAGAAAATTCTGACCGGTACCCTGACACTTCTGGCTGCTATCTTTTCCTTTATGCTGATAATACTCGCCCGGCGCAAGTTTTCCAGAAACCGCCTGAGGAAATAAAGACCCATGCGCAATATGACCAAAGCATTCATTTTTATTCTTGTCCTGTTCAGTTTTGCCCTGGCCGGGCTGCAGCCTGCACGCGCGCAGGCTGGCGCCCAGATCGGCGTTTTACAGCCGCTTACCGCCGTTTCGGGCGTTTTGATCGAAGTACCGATTCAGGTTGTGGACGTGACCGGTCTGTATGCCGTCGATCTCGAACTGACCTTCGACCCGCGCATGGCAACTGCTGAGGATGCTGACCCGGCGAGTCCCGGGGTGCAACTGGGAATTGGCAGCTTTCTGGATGCGGGGCTGGTGCTTTACAATGAAGTCGATAACCAGCAGGGAATCGCGCGATTTGTAATGACGCAGGTGAATCCGAGCGAACCCAAAAGCGGCAGCGGTATTGTCGTTGTGCTATACTTAAAAGGCGTACAAGTGGGAAAGTCTGCGCTCTTGATAACGAATGTGCAGCTTGCCGACCGCACCGGGGTGGAAATTCCCTCCAGCGGGGTTAATTCAACCCTGACCGTGGCGGCCACCGGACCATCCGTAAGTACAACGGCCATCCCGGTGGTGAACCCTACCGCCGTGGTGTGGCTTCCGACTCCCGCTTTAACGCAAGCGCCGCAAGCATCCCTGGAGCCGCAGCCGATCATCCAGACCAGCCCAACCGTACCATCTGAATCGCCTGCCCTGCAGGCAACGCAAGTTGAACAGAAACAATTTATCCCGGCAGTCGCAGCAGATGAAGATCCTGCGAAACCACAAGTCACATCCTGGCTGGTAGAACACTGGTGGATTGTGCTGATTGCCGCCGGGCTCGTGGCAGGTTTAGGAATCTACCTGTACCGCACCAGGTAACGACCCATTTTTCAAGGAGGAGACGGATGAAAATATCGGCGGTAGCGCTTCGCCGTCTGCTCTGCGTGATGGCTGTAGTCTCCGCCTTCCTGGCATTGCCGCTTGATGTCTCATCAGATACAGGTACGGTAGTTACCTTCCCCCAGGGATACATTGGGGTCTTTACCTGCCAGAGTACTCCCATCGCGGTGCGGGTCGAGAACGTGGCCAGCCTGACGGCTTACCACCTGGAGATCGATTTTCCCCCCGGGGATGTTCAGGTTACGGATGTCGTCAATGGCGGTTTCATCCCGAACGGCATCTTCGAACCGACCAATGCAATCGACAACAACGCGGGAACGGTAGTGTTTGGAATGGCGCGCCAGAATTACGACACCCCGCCGGCTAACGGCAGCGGCTTGCTCATATACTTGTACGTTCAGGGCGTCACCCCCGGCGCGGCAGTCAATTTCACCATCCGCCCCTACGTCCCTGGAACGGAACCTACGAATGGCAGCGGCAGCATGCTGGTCGGCTGGCCGGATCTGACACCCATTTCGTTTACCATCACCAACGGTACGATGTATCCCCAGTCCTGCGGCTCAACCGACATTCTGCTTTCGAACAACCAGATCAATGAGAATTTGCCGCTAGGCACTCCGGTCGGTACCTTTACGACCATCGATCCCGACGGCAGCGGCGGCTTTACTTATGTGTTGTGGGATACAGACGGTTTCCCAGATAATGCATATTTTTCCATTAACGGAAACGAGCTGCGGACGAATGCAGTATTCAACTATGAATCCGATTCAAGCTATTCCATAAGGGTCAAAAGCAGCTCGGATGTCGATTTACCTATTTACCGTACCTTTACTATAACCATCACGGACGCCAACGATCCGCCGGTGCTGGGAACGATCGGCGCGCAGAGCGTGAACGAGCACGCTTTATTGGCCTTCACCGCCACTGCTACCGATGAAGATGCTTTACCGGCGCCGGACACGCTTACCTACAGCCTGGCAAACGGTACATCAGGATTGGTTCCGGCCGGCGCATCCATTGTTTCGAATTCAGGCGCTTTCACCTGGACGCCGGCCGAAGACCAGGGGCCGGGGACGCACACCTTTGATGTGTGCGTCAGCGACGGGCTGGCCAGCGACTGCGAAACCATCACCGTGACGGTGAACGAGAGCAACGCTGCGCCCGGCGGTGCAGACAGAACAGTGAGCGCCCTGGAAGATATCGGCAGGGTCTTCGCGACCGCCGATTTTGGCTTCAGCGATCCGGATGATGTACCGGCGAATGCATTAATGGCGGTGAAGATCACCACGCTGCCTGCCGCAGGCTGGTTAAGGCTCGATGGCGCGGATGTATCCGCAGGACAATTCATCACCGTGGCGAATATCACGGCCGGCAGGCTGGTCTTCACCCCGGCCGCGAACGTCAACGGCGCAGGTTACGCCAGCTTCACATTCCAGGTGCAGGATGACGGCGGAACGGTCAGCGGCGGGATCGATCTTGACCCGACTGCAAACACGCTGACGATCGACGTCACCCTGGTCAATGACGCGCCGGCAGGAACAGATAACACGCTGACGATTTTGGAAGATGGCAGCCAGACGTTTGGTGTTGCCGATTTTGGTTTCAGCGATTTGGTTGATAGTCCGGCCAACAATTTCAGCGCGGTAAAGATCACCACGCTGCCCGGGCAAGGGAGTCTGACCGTCAATACCGTTGCTGCGACAACGGGACAAATGGTCAGCGTTGCAGATATCACAGCAGGAAAACTGGTCTTTACCCCGGCGGCGAACGGCAACGGCAACGGCTATGCCAGCTTCACCTTCCAGGTGCAGGACGACGGAGGGACGGCCGGCGGCGGCAACAATCTCGACCCGTCAGCGAACACCATGACGATTAATGTCACGCCGGTCAATGACCCGCCCGCCGGAGTGGATAAGACGGTGACCATTCTGGAAGATGTCGTCAAGGTTTTTGCTCTTACCGATTTCGATTTCAGCGACCCGGCGGATATACCGGCGAATGCATTACTGGCGGTTAATATCTCGCCGCTTATGGGGACAGGTTTGCTAGCGCTGAATGATGAGCAGGTTATAGCGGATGTTTCCATACCCGTGGCGGATATTATTGCAGGCAAGCTGGTTTACACCCCGTTTCCAAACGCCAGCGGTACCGGCGTTGCTAATTTTACCTTCCAGCTTCAAGATGACGGTGGAATTGTCAACAGCGGCGTGGATCTCGACCCGACGGCAAATACCATCAGGATTAATGTCACCTCGGTCAATGATGCGCCGGCGGGAACGGATAAAACACTGACGATTTTGGAAGACAGCAGCAAGACATTCGCTGCTGCCGATTTTGGCTTCTCTGATCCGATCGACTTACCAAAAAACACTTTTAGCGCGGTGATCATCACCACGCTGCCCGGGCCGGGGAGCCTGAAATTGAATGGGGTTGCCGTGACTGCGGGTCAAGCGATTCCCGCCGGGAGTATTCCCCAACTGGTCTACACCCCGGCGGCGAACGGCAACGGCAATGATTATGCCAGCTTCACCTTCCAGGTACAGGACAACGGCGGAACGGCCAGTGGCGGGGTTGACCTCGACGCGTCGCCTAACACGATGGCGATCAACGTCACCGCGGTCAACGACGCGCCGGCCGGGACGAATAACACGCTAACTATGCTGGAGGATAGCAGCAGGGTTTTTGCCAGCAGCGATTTCGGCTACGCGGATCCAAATGACACTCCGGCGAACGCATTCAGCGCCATAAGAATTAGCGGGGTGGCCGGGCAGGGGAGCCTGACCCTCAATTCTGTTTCCGTGACCGCCGATCAGGTGATTTCCATTGCCGATATAACGGCGGGGAAGCTGGTTTTCACCCCGACGGTGAACGCCAACGGCGCGGGTTATGCCAGCTTCACCTTCCAGGTGCAGGACGACGGCGAGACTCTCGACAGTGGTATCAATGAAGACCCCTCGGCGAACACTCTGACGATCGATGTCACCCCGGTCAATGACGCCCCGTCGGGCGAAAATGCAACAGTGGATACCAACGAAGACACGGACAAAACCTTCGCCGGGGCCGATTTCCCCCTGACCGATGCGAACGATAACCCGGCGAACACCCTGGCAGGCGTCAAAATCGTCAGTCTGCCATTGAAAGGGACATTGAAAGTCAACGGCGCAACTGCAACCACCAATCAGGTCGTCACCCTGGCTGAACTCACTGCCGGAGCGCTGGTGTATTCGCCAGCATTAAACGATAACGGCTTAGCTTATGCCAGCTTCACCTTCCAGGTGCAGGACAACGGCGGAGACGGTGATAACGCGTTCGACCCGGCGGCGAAGACCATCACGATTAATGTCACCCCGGTCAATGATGCACCGGTTGGGGCGAATAATACGGTAACCATTTTGGAAGATGGCAGCAGAGCATTTGCAAGCAGCGATTTCGGCTTCAGTGATTCGAATGACACTCCGGCGAACACGTTTAACGCGGTAAAAATCACGTCGGTGGCCGGGTCGGGGAGCCTGAAATTGGATGGAGTTGCCGTGTCAGCGGGTAGTTCGATTCTCGTTGCAAATATTCCCCTGCTGGTTTTCACCCCGGAACCGAACGCCAACGGTGCGGGTTATGCCAGCTTCACCTTTCAGGTGCAGGACGACGGCGGAACCGCCAACTTTGGCGTTGATAAAGACCCCTCAGCGAAGACCATGACGATCGATGTCACCCCGGTTAATGACGCGCCCACCGGGGGAAATAGTTCGGTGACCATCGTTGAGGACACGAGCAAAATCTTTGCAGCCAGCGACTTCCCCCTGACCGATGCAATCGATAGCCCGGCGCCGAACACCCTGGGAGCCGTCAAAATTGTCAGCCTGCCGTTATTGGGAACCTTGAAGGTCAACAGCGTGGATGCGACCACCAATCAGGTCGTCACCCTGGCTGAGCTCGCTGCCGGAGCGCTGGTGTATACACCCGCCCTAAACGGCAACGGCGCCCCTTATGCCAGCTTCACCTTCCAGGTGCGGGACGACGGTGGAACCGACAACTCTGGTGTCAATGAAGACCCCACAGTGTACACCATGACGATCAATGTCACGGCGAATAACAATGCCCCGGTGGCCGACCCGCAGACCCCATCCGTTGCCGAGGACACAGCGACTCTGATCACCCTGACGGCCAGCGATGTGGACAATGACCCATTGACCTATTCGATTGTGACACAGCCTTCGCATGGTACGCTTAGCGGTACCATCCCGTCCTTGACTTATACGCCCGAGGACAATTACAACGGTCCGGACAGTTTTACTTTTATAGCAAATGATGGCACACTCGATTCAAATGAAGCCACGGCATCGATCACGGTGACGCCGGTCAACGATACGCCGGTAGCGAATGCACAGCTGGTCCCATCATTTAACGAGGACACGGCGACTTCGATCACCCTGACGGGCAGTGATGTGGAAGGCAGCACATTAACCTATTCGATTGTGACACCGCCTTCTCACGGCACGCTCAGCGGCAGCGGCGCGACCCGGACGTATACGCCGGCAGCCAATTACAACGGGCCAGACAGTTTTACATTTAAAGTGAATGACGGCACGGCCGATTCATCCCCGGCGACGATATCGATCACGGTGAACGCGATCAATGACCTGCCGGTAGCCAATGCACAGTCCAAACCGGTAACTGAGGACACGCCAACCTCGATCACCTTGACAGGGAGCGATGTGGAAGGCAGCGCATTAACCTATTTGATCGTGACACCGCCTTCGCATGGCGCGCTCAGCGGCAGCGGCGCGACCCGGACATATACGCCGGCAGCCAATTACAACGGGCCAGATAGTTTTACCTTTCGGGTGAATGACGGCACACTCAATTCACCGTCTGCGACCGTAACGATTACCGTCACTCCGGTCAATGATGCGCCGGTGGGGGTTGTCGATTTCTATGCAGTCAACGCAACGACGGTTCTGCCGCTTTCGGTGGCTGCTCCGGGCGTGTTGGAGAATGATAGCGACGTCGAAGGCAGTTCGCTATCGGCCAGCTTAAAGACCGATGCGGTCCATGGTAAGGTAGCAGTCAATCCAAATGGTTCATTCACCTATAATCCGGACGCCGGCTATGCCGGGACGGACTCCTTCATATACACCCTGAGCGACGGAACAACGCCGGTGGATGTACAGGTCAATCTGCTGATCGACAAAGTCGCACCACCCGTCGCGCAGTGGCTAAGTCCGGTGACCGCCCTGGCGGGCAGCAGCAGTTACTACGGCATTACTTATGATGCCAGCACAGCGACTGTTCCCTTGAAGGTTTTTGTCGATGGTATTTCAGATGTCGCCAAAGTTGAATTCCGCTGGTACGACCATACTCAAACGCCGGGCGTATGGCAAGTCATTGGGTTTGATGATACTCCCACTCTTGAAAGCGGCAAAAACGTTTATACAGCTTCGCTGAATATGGACTCGCTGCCTTTTACCGACCAAATTCAGGTGTGGGCCTATACCTATGATGCCGCCGGCAATTACACCAGAATCGTCAAGGTCAACGGGTTTGACTATTGGGCGCGCATCCTGGTCAACCACAATCCGACCGGGTACAACGTTTTCCTGCCTTTCATTCGCCGCTGACCGTTCCTGTCGTTTTTTGCGCAGGAGCACCGTTGGCTGCCCTGTTGGCTGCCCTTCGACACCTCGACAAGCTCGGTGCAGGCAGGCTCAGGGCGCGGACAAGGCGTGGGGGACAGCCCTTCGACACCTCGACAACCTCGGTGCAGGCAGCCCTTCGACACCTCGACAAGCTCGGTGCAGGCAGGGGGCGGTCAAAGCCTGGCATTTGCATCCTTCTTCACGGAATTTTTTTGCCAGGTGATCCGACCCGATTGTTCCTTGCGAAACTGCAACCTCTTTTTTATAACAAATCCAGTTAATCACACTATAATAGGTATATATTACCTGAAACCGTTCTGCGTTTAAACGTTACAGCTCTTCCCCCATGCAGACGGTTATCAATCAATCCCAGATTCCCCCCGAGGTAGCCCACATGAAACGCACGCCCTTTTTATACGCCGTACTGATTCTTGGGCTGGTTCTTTCAGCCTGCACGCCCAAAGCCGTCGAAACGCCGGCCCCAACCGCTGCCCCAGTTGTTGAGCCGACTGCTGCGGAACCCACCGCCGTCCCTGAACCAACCAAACCCGCCGGCCTGGTTGGCAGCATCGAGGACGTGAAAAAAGCCACCATTCAGATCGAAGCGCAAGGCACGTTCACCGACCCGCAATTGGGCACGATTTACAATGCCGCCGGCCGCGGATCTGGTTTTATCATTGACCCCTCCGGTATTGCCGTCACAAACAATCATGTGGTCACCGGTGCGGCGCTGCTCAAGGTCTGGGTGGGCGGTGAGACCGAACCGCGCAATGCCCGCATTCTCGGCGTTTCGGAATGCTGGGACCTGGCAGTCGTTGACCTGGAAGGCGACGGTTACCCCTACGTGGAGTGGTATCAGGGCGAAATCAACCCGGGCCTGGAAGTTTATGCGGCCGGGTTCCCGCTGGGCGACCCCGAATATACCCTGACCAAGGGCATCATCTCGAAGGCAAATGCTGATGGTGAGACCTCCTGGGCTTCAGTTGACGGCGTTCTGGAGCATGATGCGCGCATTCGCGGCGGAAACTCCGGCGGCCCGCTGGTCACGGAAGACGGCAAAGTGATTGGAATCAACTACGCCGGCGTCGATGTCACCGACCAGAATTTTGCCATCAACGGCAAGGACGCCGTCGGGGTGGTCAGCACTCTGCGCGAGGGCAAGGATTTCGAATCCATCGGCATCAACGGCCAGGCTGTCATGTCGGAAGACGGCTCGCTTTCCGGTATCTGGGTATCCTCGGTAAAATCGGGCTCACCGGCTGACAAAACCGGCATCCAGGGCGGCGATATCCTGACCACCATGGAAGGGCTGGTACTGGCGACTGATGGTTCCATGGCGGACTACTGCGACATTCTGCGTACCCGCAATGCCACCGACACCCTGGCGGTGGAAGTGCTGCGCTTTGACACGCAGGAGTACCTGGAAGGCCAGTTGAACGGCCGCGAATTGGAAACCAGCTTCTCCTTTGCCTCTGAATTGGAGGATGAAGTTCAATCCACCGGCAGCGGCAGCTATGACGAATATGTGACCGTCACTGACGATACGGGCGCTATCCAGGTATCGATCCCCTCCATCTGGGCGGAGGTGGACGGTTCGAACTGGATTTCCGACGGCGAGGTGATTGGCGCCAGCATCACGGCTGCGGCCGATGTGAACGCCTTCAATGAAACCTATTATGAACCGGGTGTTTTCTTTGGCGCATCCAACGACATCGCTACCCTGGCCGGTTATATCGAACTGCTGGATGCCTACCGCGACATTTTCAGTGGCGATTGCAGCCTGGAAGGCCGGTACGATTACGAGGATTCGGCTTATAAAGGGTCGTACGATCTTTATACCAACTGTTTAGGGACGCAAAACACGATGGTGGTGCTTTCCGCCCGCCCGATCTATGATCAGACCGCTTTTTTGATCACGGTATTGGTCAACATCATGTCGGATGCTGACGCCACCGCGTTAGACGAAATTCTGCGCACCTTCGACGTCGTTGGTAATTTGCCATAGTGATTAATTAATTCCTCTCCCCTGGAAGTGTATTAATGACAGGGGAGAGGAATCGTTCCTCCCTTTTAGTCTAAATGCGGGCGAGGTATGGGCGCGGCCCGGCTCATGGTAGAATCAGTCCTTGCCATGACCACCGCCGAATTTACCCTGCCGCTGCCATATCAGACCGACCGGCGCAGCCCGCTGCGCTGGATTCTCTCGCACATGCTGCACCAGTGGCCAATCGTCCTGATTGCCATCGTTGGGGCGGTGGGCAATGCCGCGCTGGCCGGCGTGGCGCCGGTTTTGATGGGCAATGCCTTCGACCTGCTCTCTTCGGGCCACTTTCTCGCTGCGGAAGTAATGCGTATAGCTATATTACTGACGCTGTCACAGACTATCCGGGCAGTGCTGCAATTTGGCCGCAATTTCGGTTTCGAGCTGGTCGCTCAGCGCATGGAACGCTCGGTGCGCAACGAGCTTTATACCGATCTGCTCGGTAAGAGCATGACGTTCCACAATCTGCAGCCGGTGGGGGATACCATGGCGCGCGCCACCAACGACGTGCGCGAGGTCAACTTTATGTTCAGCCCGGGCGCCAACCTGGTGGTCGGATCGCTGGTCTTCATCGTCGTACCCATTGTGGTTGCGCCGCGTTATCATCCGGCGCTGGTGCTCACGCCGATCCTTTTTGCGGTGGCTTACTTTGTTGCGCTCAAAACTTACCTGGCCGAACTGCAGCCCATCACCGATGAGGTGCGTTCAGCCTTTGGGTCGCTCAACACCCGGCTCAATGAGGCGCTGGACGGTATCGAGACGGTCAAAGCTGCCGCGCAGGAGGCGGGGGAGGTGGCGCGCTTTACGCAAAATGCCACCCGCTACCGCGATGCAGCCGTGCGTCAGGGATATGTGGAGGCCCGCTTTGTGCCGGTGCTGCTGCTTGGAGTAGCCACGGCTGGCGGGTTGCTGCATGCGCTGCTGCTCTTCAACCAGGGGCTGCTCAATACCGGTGACGTGGTAGCTTATTTTGGCCTGCTTTTGATGCTTGGTTTTCCAACCTTCACATCCATATTTGCGTATTCCCGCATTGCGCTTGGATTGGCAGGCTCGCGCCGTATCCTGGAACTGATGAATCGCGAGAACGACCTGGACCAGAACGCCACTGCCCGGGCTGCCGAAATGCGCGGGCAGGTCGAATTCCGCGGCGTGTGTTTTGCTTACGGCAGCGCTGAGCGGATTCTCGACGACGTGTCGTTTACCGTCAAACCGGGGCAGACGGTGGCAGTGGTCGGTCAGACCGGTTCAGCCAAAACGACGCTGGCGCGCCTGATCAACCGCACCTATGACGTGGATTGCGGCCAGGTGCTGGTGGACGGGGTGGATGTGCGCGAATGGAATCTGGAGGCGCTGCGCCGCCAGATATCGATCATCGAGCAGGATATTTTCTTATTCTCGCAATCGATCCGTGAAAACATCGCCTTTGGTAAACCGGACGCCAGCGACGAAGAGGTGAAATTTGCCGCCCGCCAGGCGCAGGCCGATGAATTTATTCAGGAATTCGAACAGGGCTACCAGTCAGTGATCGGCGAGCGCGGGGTGACCCTCTCCGGCGGTCAGCGGCAGCGGCTGGCATTGGCGCGCGCTTTTTTGACCGAGCCAAAAATTCTCATTCTGGATGATTCCACCTCGGCCATCGATTCCGCCACCGAGGATAAAATTCAGCGCGCCATTTATACGGCCGCCCGCGGGCGCACGACTTTCATCATCACCCACCGGCTTTCGCAAATCCGCTGGGCCGACCTGATCCTGGTCATGCGCAAAGGCCGGCTGGCGGCAGCCGGCACCCATGCTGAATTGATGGAGACCAGCGAGGCTTACCGCCGGATTTTTAGTGAGTAGTGCTCAACTGCAGGAACCTGAGCAGCCGCTGGAAGAGCCGCAACTGGAACAAGACCCGCCGACCCGACCGGAAGCCAATTCATCCTCCGTGGCTGGCCGGATGGCGGCTATGCTGGCGCGGAAATACAGAGTTTTTCCTGCCAACGGGTGATTCATGTCGATCTTTACGCCGTCGCCATCCAGATTGATAATGCGCGCGTTGAGAATTTTGCCGTTATCGGCACGCACCCGCAGTGGCGCCCCGATGCGCAGGTCAAAACTTGGGGGAAATTGGCTTTTTGGCAGCACATAGGTTGCCTCGGGGTCGTACTCGCCATAAGCCTGATCGGGCGGCACGGCCACTTCGCGGGTTTCACCCACCGACATGCCTTCCAGCGCCGTTTCGAGGCCGGAGATGATGTTGTTGTAGCCCTGTAAATATTCCAGCGGTTTTTCGCCGGAAGAATCAACGATTTCGTTGTCAACGGTCAGAGTGTAATCCAGGCTGACGACCAGCCCGTTTGCGATCCGATCACATGTGAGATCCATGGTTCAGGTACCTTTGGTTGGGATTTGGTGATTATAACCGGAAAAACGTGAAAGATTAAACCACGGAGACACAGAGACCACAGAGAAATTCAATTAGTTTTCTTTCTTTGGTCTTCCTGGCACGTGGCGCCTGACACGGTGTATACTTGCCCCATCCCACCGCAAGGTCAACCTATGCCCATCCAGCAGCGCGCCGAAGAAACCCGCACCCGTATCCTATCTGCCGCTCAAGCGTGCTTTTCGCGCAGCGGATTCGCCGCTGCCAGTGTGGCGGACATCTGCGCCGAAGCCGGTGTGACCAAAGGGGCTTTCTATTACCACTTTACCAGCAAGCAAAATCTGTTCTTTGAACTGCTCAAATCCTGGCTGGTGGTGGTCGATTCTGGTCTGGAAACTGCACGCGGACAGACTGAAATTGTCAGCGACGGTCTGGTGCAAATGGCAGGCGCAACCCGCGTGATCTTCGAAAATTCGGTTGGTTATCTGCCATTATTCCTTGAATTCTGGCAGCAATCGATCCGTGATCCGCAGGTCTGGGAGCAGGTCAAAGCACCGTACCGTACCTACCAGCAATACTTCCGCCGGATTGTCGACGCCGGCGTGGCGGACGGCTCCCTGCAGGTCGAAAATCCGGCCGTGGCAGCCAATGCGCTGCTCGGGATGGCTGTTGGCCTGATTCTGCAGGGGCTGATCGACCCGTCCGAGGCAGATTGGGCCAACATTATGCAGGACTCGGTGCGCATGATCCTGCAGGGATTCGGGAAATAAGTGCCACGTGCCACGGCGGTTTCTCCTCCCCTATTTTCGAAGAAAATGGGGGAGGTTGGGAGGGGGTGATAAAACCTCCCTCACCTAACCTCACCCTCCTCAAGGCGGGAGAGGAACCATACCCATTCGTGACACATGGCACCTGACACGTAACACCCTATTCCCAGCCCAGCGCAATGCGGCCGCGGTCAAGCTCCACGCGCAGGATCGTCACTTCGATCACATCACCGACCTTGAGCGCCACGCCCTGTGGGATTTGCGAGCGGTGCAATAATCCGTCCTGTTTAACGCCGATATCAACAAATGCGCCGAAGTCGATCACGTTACGCACGGTGCCCTTCAGCCGCATGCCGGAGGCAAGGTCTTCCATTTTCAAGATATCCGAGCGCAGCACCGGCGCGGGGGCGTCGGAGCGCGGATCGCGTCCCGGGCGCGCCAGGATGTCAAGAATATCCGTCAGGGTGGGAACGCCGGCGCCCAGGTCTGCTGCAAGCTTTTCCATGCCAACCTGACCGCGTAACTGCGCCAGCAGGCGGCGGCGCTCGATAAGGGTATCGGCGGGATTAACCCCGGCGCGCGCCAGGGCAGCTCGGGCAACCGCATACGATTCGGGGTGAATGGCAGTGGCATCCAGCGGTTCGCGGCTGTTGTTGACCCGCAGGAAGCCGGCTGCCTGCTCGAAAGTCTTATCGCCCAGCTTGGGCACGCGGTGCAGGTCAACCCGGCTGGCAAACGGCCCGTTTTCTTCGCGGTAGGCCACAATGGTCTCTGCCAGTCGCGGACCAATTCCGGCGACGTGCGTCAGCAGGGCAGGCGACGCCGTGTTGGCGTCCACTCCGACCCAGTTGACCACATCCTCAACCACCCCGGCCAGCGTGTTTCCCAGCTCTGCCTGGTCCACATCGTGCTGGTACATGCCCACTCCGATCGATTTGGGGTCAATTTTGACCAGTTCGGCCAGTGGATCCTGCACCCGGCGGGCAATGGACACTGCGCCGCGCAGCGAGACGTCCAAATCGGGCATCTCGGCGCGCGCCAGCGGGCTGGCGGAGTATACCGACGCGCCGGCTTCATTGGTGATGACGTAACGCAAGGGTTTGACGGCTGTCTCGGGCAGGTTGATCAGTTCAGCTGCCAGTTGTTCGGATTCGCGCGAGGCCGTGCCGTTGCCGATGGTGATCAACGTCACTTTATATTGCTTGACCAGTCCCAACAGCGCAGCGAGCGCTTCCTTCCAACGTTTCTGCGGTTCGTGCGGGTAAATGGTCGTTGTGGCGAGCAATTTGCCGGTCGGGTCAACGACTGCCACCTTGCAGCCGGTGCGGAATCCGGGGTCGATGCCAAGCACGGTATGGCCCACCAGCGGCGGCTGGCCCAGCAGCGCGCGTAAATTTTCAGCAAAGACCCGGATGGCATGCGCCTCGGCGGTTTCGGTCAGCGAGCGGCGCACGTCGCGTTCGATGGCGGGTAATAACAGGCGTTCGGCAGCGTCGGCCGCGGCGCTCTGCAAGTGTTGGGCAAAACGTGAGCGAGGATCAGCGGGGTAATGGCGATGGATAACCGGCTGCCAGTCTGTTTCGGAGATGGTCACATGAATTTTAAGCACCTTTTCGCTCTCGCCGCGATTGAGCGCCAGAATCTGATGCGGCCGCAAATGATCGACGCGGGCTTCGTAAGCATAATACAGGCTGTAAACCGATTTTTCATCGCTTCCATCGGCAATTTTTTCGGCGTGAAGCACGCCAAAACGCAACGCTTTCTCGCGTACCCCCTGGCGGACAGCGGCATTTTCAGCCATGGTCTCGGCAACGATATCCCGCGCGCCGGACAGGGCATCTTCAGGGGTTTCGACTCCCTCGTTCAGGTAGGCTGCTGCCAGCTCAAGCGGGTCGCCGGCGTCGCGCGGCTGCTGGAGGATTAAATCAGCCAGCGGCTGCAAGCCGTGTTCGCGGGCAATGCTGGCGCGGGTGCGGCGTTTGGGTTTGTAGGGGGCATACAGGTCCTCCAGCTCGGTGAGGGTGGCTGCTGCGCTGATTTTGGCGCGCAGTTCATCGGTCAGCTTGCCTTGCTCTTCGATGGACGCTAAAACAGTGGCGCTGCGCTCGTCCAGCGCCCGGCGTTTCTCGACTGCGGCTTCCACCTGGCGCAGTTGTTCTTCGTCGAGGCCGCCGGTCATTTCCTTGCGGTAGCGGGCAATGAAGGGGATGGTATTTCCGCCATCGAGCAGTTCGATGGCAGCGCTGACCTGGGTCGGTTTGACGTTGATGGCAGCGGCGATGAGTTGGGGGTCGACCATGAGGGAGGTTCCTTCGGTTTCAGTGATGTCGGGGGGATTGTAACACTAAGAGCGTGTCTCTGTGCCATGTGTCATGTGCCACGGCCTGTTCAAGCGGTATACACAGCAAGCAGCCATAATTCCTCTCCCCATCGGGGATCACGCTGGCACCCTGTGCGTGAGCCTGTCGAAGCCCATTGGGTTGCCCGCCCTTAGCCCCAAAAAATAACGGGCGGCTTGCGAGCCGCCCGTTATTTTGATACGAAAAAGAGTTTTCTGCCGGTTATGGCCGGTCGATGGTAAACACTGGAGAAGTCCAGGTTTCCCAATGCGCCGGGTTGCTGGTATCGCCGTTTGCTTTGAGCAGTGACACCTTGACATAGTAGGTCCCATCCGGCACGGTGTAGGTCTTATTGCCGGCAAAAGTTTTACCGTCAAAAGCCCAGACAAAGAAGCCAGTGGTGGTGCTGTTGCGCGGTAAGTACTCTTCTCTGGCAAAGGTGTGATTTGCCTTGCCGCTTGCTGCATCAAAGACATCAAACCTCATCGAGCGGGACTGATGGTTGAGGTGGAAAAGGAAGTAAGGTACGTCATCCCCTTCCATCGTGAAGGCATACACATCAGTTAGGCCTAACATTTCAAAGCCTTCGGTGGTTAGTTTTGCCAACCATGGGAAGCCAAACGGGGTCGGGGTAATGACCTGGATCGACTGATAGTCGCCTTTGAAACCGGCATACGGTACAGTGTACGCCTGCCCTCCGCCCTGTGGCGTGAACTTGATGTACCCGCCGTACTGGCTGCGATCCGCAAGAGCGGGATTGGCCGTAATGGTCACATAGACTGTAGCACTGCCGCCCGCCGGTACCGTGACCGATGGGGCGCTAAAGCTTACCGAGGCAAAACCCGTAAGGAAGCTCGGCGCGAATGTATTGGAGCCATTCGATAGGGCCGGCACATGCGAGAGATTGTATGTGACGTCAACTGGACCACTGTTTTTGACGGTCAACGTCTGCGAGAAAGGTCCTGCCTCTGACTCGCCGGTGGCAATCTTGGCTGGTTCGACGGAAGTGGTTGCCAGGATGGCATCGTCGATATCCAGCATGCCCGCGCCCTGGCGGTTGACGTTATCCAGGAAGCCAAGACCTGGGTTTCCCCACCAGGGTTTTGGATCCGCCGAGTTCTGCAAAATGCCGCGAACGGCCTGGGAAGGCAGGTTAGGTTGCGCCTCCAATAGCAGCGCCACCGCGCCTGCGACGTGCGGCGAGGACATGGACGTACCGGACAGAGTGGCATAACCGCCCAGTTCCAGCGGATAAGTGGAATAAATCAATCCGCCCGGAGCGCCGATATCCGGTTTAAGCGTCAGATCCGGCGAGAGCCCATAGGAACTGAATGAAGAGACCAGGTTGCCAGTGGGGTTAAGGAACGTGCCCGTCTGGTTGGTCCAGGTCATGTCGACCGGTCCGGCAGCAAGCCGGTTATTGATCAAAACGCCTGAGACATCGTTGGTTGAAACCACAGGAATTGTAATGGGTGTCGTTCCAGCAACCGTTGCGCTAAAGAATCCAGCGCCATTGTTATACAGAACAACACCAACAGCTCCGGCATTTTGGGCATTGAGCGTCTTTATATGGAAGGTACATGTACCGCGCCGGATCAATGCCACTTTTCCGCTCAAACTACCGGCTGGCAAAGGGGAACAGGCATCGTTGGTGGTTGTAGGCGTTCCCGTTCTGGCCAAAGCAAACGTGCCCGAGGTTGGCGGCAGCGGGGCGGCCGTAGCTGGTATAAATCCAATCGCCATGTTATCCGGCGAAATGGTGAATACCGATAATTCGATATGGGTGTTGTCAAACGCGGCAACACCAATGACCTTTTTGCCTAGGCCTGGCGCACCGGCGGAGTACAGACCGTTCGCGCCGCTGTTTCCGATGGAAGCCACCACAACCATGCCGTGGTCAACCAGACGATCGGAAGCAACGGCGGTGGGGTATTGCGGCCATTGGAAAGCCGAGCCGATGGACATATTCAGTACGTCCATGCCATCTGCCAGCGCGCGTTCCATGGCGGCCAGCATAATATCAGACTCGGTTGAGCCGTTGCAGCCAAAAACGCGGTATGCGCCAAAAGTCACACCTGGGGCGACGCCGACAACCGCTCCATTGGCTCCGATGATACCCGCCACATGCGTGCCGTGTCCGGCGCAGTCATCCGGATCGTCATCGGGAACGGGCACGGGGTTATAGGTGGAGTTTTCCGGGTTAGCGTCGTAGTCGTCACCGACAAAATCCCAACCGGTTTCCACTCGACAGCCGGGGCCAAAACAACCGCCAAGGTCAGGGTGGTCATAGTCGAGACCCGTGTCCATCACCGCCACTTTGATGCCCGCGCCGGTGAAACCCAGCTCATTCTGGGCAACATCCGCGCCGGTCTGGGCCAGGGCGGTAAACAGCTCAGGATTGTTGGCTTCTTCGAACGGGATCGGCATGGCGATTGTTTCGATCGGATAAACGGCTTTCACGCCCGGCAGCCTGGTCAGGGCGCTCAACTGTGACGCGTCGATTTTGATCGACAGCCCGTTCCACAGGGTATCGAATGCCCTGCGCTCGGAGTATTTCAGGCCGGCGCGGCGGGCTGCATCGCGGAAGGCTTTCTTTTCCGCTTTGGTAACCGACAGGCTGGTGCCTTCGATGGTCGGGTCGCTATTTAATTCGACAAACCATAAACCGGCAGTCTCGTCGATGATCCCATCGGTTTCGACGGTCGGCACCGGATTGATCGGATCAACCGGCTGCACATCCTGTGCAAAGGCTGGCATGACGGAAGTCACTGACAAAACCAGGACGAGCAATAGCGTCGTGCTTATTTTTCTGAACATTTTTATCCTCCCAAAATGTGCGAATGTGAATCACTCGCTGTTGCGTCAGATTAGTGCTTACCCTGCGTTGAACATGAGAAATTGATTTTGCAAAGGCAGGTCTTTGCAGGAAACTGTCATAGCGAACATCTATTTAATTTTTTAGCGCATCGCGAAAGGTCCGAAACGCTTACCTCCTTTGCTATGGGCCAGCAGCCGGTAAAAACCCAGACTGCATAAATCATCTAGTCTGGATGCGCCTTCGGCAGCCTGGCAATCTGGGCGACCAGATCCATAGCGTTGCGCCCCCACTTTTCAGTGAGTTAGCCATTTCGGGCAGAGAACAGGAATGAATATTGTAAAGATACAAATTATCAAACGTTGATCTATTTTACCGATTATATGGATAATTTACAACTTGTTCCACCAAAATGTTTACGGGTTCGAGCGAACCGAAAAGCTGTCATACAAATAATTAGAAACATGTCACTTGGCTTTTTCCCTTTTCTTCTGTAAACTCATCTAGTAAAATAGATCGTCAGACAACTTCATTGGAACTCTTCGTCTGATTTCTCTTTCCCCCTAACACCCGAATTTAATTCAACTGATCTGGTTTTACCCTGCTAAATCGTTTTCCACTCGAACAAGGACGAAAGGATTTCCTTTTATTCATGGCAGATCGTGCGGGCGTGAAGCGAGTACTAAATCGGACTCTTGAGGCGCTCCTGCCGCTGCTGGCGGTGCCGGTGGCGTTCCTCATTGGCGCGGTCATGCTGGCTGCGTTAGGAGCGAACCCGTTGGAAGCCTACGGCGCCATGCTGCAAGGCGCTTTCGGCGATAAATCGGGCATCACCCAGACGCTGGTGAAGGCAACGCCCCTGCTGCTGGTTGGGTTGGGGGTGTGTATCGCCTTCCGCGGCGGGGTGATCAACATTGGCGGTGAAGGTCAGATTATTGTTGGCGCACTGGCGGCCACTGCCTTTTCGATCGGGTTCAAAGACATGTCGGGTTGGATCCTGCTGCCGATGAGCATGATCATGGGAGCGCTGGCAGGTGCGGTCTGGGGCGGTATTCCGGGCGTTTTGAAAGCGAAATTAGGCGTAAATGAAATTTTGAGCACCGTGATGATGAATGCCATCGCGGTGCAATTTTCTAATTACCTGCTGCGCGGGCCGATGATCGATCCGAAAGAGATCGAGCAAGGCACGCGCATTGCGCAGTCTGCTCTGCTGCCCAAGGCGGTCTGGCTGACGCGCCTGGTGCCACAAACCCTGCTGCACTCGGGCGCCATCCTGGCGGTGATCCTGGCTGTGCTGGTTTACATTTTTCTATGGCGCACCACCATTGGCTACCGTATTCGGGCAGTGGGCCTTAACATCGATGCTGCTAAATATGCCGGGATTAAAGTCCCCTTCTACCAGGCGCTGGCTTTGATTCTGGGCGGGGGTTTTGCCGGGTTGGCTGGAGCAGTGGAGGTCATGGGCGTACAACACCGGATGATGGAAAACCTGGCTTCCGGTTACGGTTTTTCAGGCATTGTGGCGGCGCTGTTTGGCGCGCTGCACCCGCTGGGGAGCATTCCCGCGTCAGTGTTGTTTGGCGGCCTGTTGGTAGGCGCTGATAAGATGCAGCGGGCAGTGCAGGTGCCTTCCTCATTAATCGACGCGCTGCTTGGACTGGTGGTTTTGTTCGTCGTCGGCAGCCAGATCTGGTCGCGTTGGCGCGCCCGCCGGAGAGAAACCCATGGGTGAGTTATTTACTCTGCCGGTTTTACTGGGGATTATCTATTCGGGCATTCGCCTGGCAACGCCGTATCTTTTCGCGGCAGTGGGTGAGACTTTTGCGCAGCGTTCGGGCGTTTTGAACCTTGGCGTGGACGGCATCATGCTGATGGGCGCTTACAGCGGGTTCTACGTCGGCATGAAAACGGGCAACATCTGGCTGGGTCTGCTGGCCGCAGCCGTGGTCGGCATTCTGATGGGGCTGCTGATGTCGGTCATCAGCATCACTTTTCAGGCCGAGCAAGGGATCAGCGGTATTGGGTTGCAGCTATTTGGGCTGGGGCTTTCCAGTTTGCTATTCAAGACCACACTTGGCGGGGTCGAATCGATCAACGGCTTCAAACCGGTGCGCATTCCGCTTCTGGCTGATATTCCTTACGTCGGCGAAGTGCTGTTCAATCACAACTTGCTGGTGTATGCCGCCTTCCTGCTGGTACCGCTTTCGGCCTGGTTCCTCAACAAAACCACCTTTGGGTTAAAGATCCGGGCGGTGGGCCAGAACCCGCAGGCAGCCGATACCCTGGGCGTGAATGTTACCCGCGTGCGCTATTTCTGTGTGTGCCTGGGCGGCATGCTGGCGGGTATTGCCGGGGCGTCGCTGTCCATTGCGTTGATCAACTTGTTCCAGGAAAATATGACCAACGGCATGGGTTTCATCGCCGTGGCGCTGGTGTACTTTGGCGGCTGGCGGCCGTACGGCGTGCTGGCCGGGGCGCTGCTGTTCAGCTTTGTCAACGCCTTCCAGTTGTGGATTCAGGTGTTGGGGATCAATATCCCCTCCGATTTTGCTATTATGATGCCGTATGTACTTACCATTCTGGCGCTGGCATTTGCTACCAAACGCGCCCAACAACCTGCGGCGCTGACCAAACCGTTTGAACGCGGTGAAAACTAGTCCAAAGGAGGGTGAAAAGGGAATAGTATATAATGCGGAAAAACCACTGTTTGATTATCGCGATCCAACCTGTATTGATATTGCTGAAGGAGAAAAAATGAAATCGACCCTTTCCCGTTTACTGGCGCTGGTTATGCTCGTGGTGATTTTGGCTGCTGGCTGCGCCCCGGCTGCTGAAACTCCCGCTCCGCAGGCTGCGACTGTCTTCAAAGTCGCCATTGTGATGCCTTCCTCGATCACCGACATGGCCTTCAGCCAGTCGATGTTCGAAGGCCTGAAAAAAGTACAGGCTGAGATGGGCGGCGAGAGCGCCATGGAAATTGCCTATTCCGAAAACCTGTTCAAGGTGCCGGATGCCGCAGCGGCCATCCGCGACTATGCCGACAAAGGCTACAACCTGGTGATTGCGCACGGTTCGCAGTATGGTACCTCGCTGGAACAAGTTGCCCCTGATTTCCCGAACACCGCGTTTGCCTGGGGCACCTCGATGGACACCTTCCAGGCTTCGGGCATCAATAATGTATTTGCTTACCAGGCCGAAGCTCAACAGGGCGGTTACGTCCTGGGTACCATTGCGGCGTTGATGTCGAAAACCGGCATCATCGGCGAGACCGGCCCGGTGGATGCTGGCGATGCCAAGCTCTACATCGAAGGCTTCCAGAAGGGCGCTGAAGCTGCCAAACCCGGCACGACTGTCAGCGTGACTTACACCGGTTCGTTCTCCGATGTTTCGCTGATGGCCACTGCCGCCGAGACTCACATTGCCGCCGGCGCAGATATGCTGACCGGTTCTTCGCAGTCGGTTGTCGGCGCCATCGGTGTTGCCAAAGATAAGGGTGTGTACTGGTTCGGCACGCAATGGGATCAGACCTCTCTGGCCCCCGAAGCCGTGGTTGCCAGCCAGGTCTATGACTGGACCGGCATCCTCAAAGACATGATTGCCAGCGTTCAGAAGGGTGTGATGGGCGGCAAAGCCTACACGCTGACCTTCAAAAACGGCGGTCTGGTGATCGCGTACAACCCGGCCATTACGGTACCCGCGGAAGTCAAGACTGCCGCTGACGCCGCCATTGCCGGCATCAACGACGGAACGATCGTACCGTAGGGTTTACCCTGACGCTTTATAATTCCTCTCCCCGGTAACGGGGAGAGGTTAGGTGAGGGGATTACCCCCTCCCAACCTCCCCCATTTTCCAAAAAAGCGGAAAATGGAGGAGGAGTTTAGCCTAAGGTTTTTATCTGTGATCTCCGTGTCTCCGTGGTGATTCTTTAATGACCCGATATTTGCCGACTGGACAACCCGTAATCGAAGAAATGCGCATGCAGGGAATCGTCAAACGCTTTCCCGGCGTGCTGGCCAACGATCATGTCGATTTTGACGTGCGCTCGGGCGAAGTGCATGCCTTGCTGGGCGAAAATGGCGCCGGAAAATCGACTCTGATGCGCCAGCTTTACGGCCTGTACAAGCCCGATGAGGGTCAGATCCTGATCAACGGTGAAGAAAGACGCTTCAATTCACCGCTGGACGCGATCAACGCCGGCATTGGCATGATTCACCAGCACTTTATGCTGGTGCCCAACCTGACCGTGGTGGAAAACATTGCGCTCGGGTTGAAATCTTCGCGCGGGCCGGTGCTTGACCTGGATCGGGTCGAAAAACGCGTCCAGGGTTTGAGCGAACAGTACGGGCTGAAGGTCGACACCCGCGCGTATGTCTGGCAGTTGGCAGTGGGCGAGCAGCAGCGCGTGGAAATCATCAAGGCGCTCTACCGCGGCGCGGCGCTGCTGGTGCTGGATGAACCTACTGCGGTTTTAACCCCGCAAGAGGTGGACGACCTGTTCGTGACCTTCAATAAAATGGCGGTGGACGGCCATGCCTTGATTTTCATCTCGCACAAGCTAAACGAAGTGCTGGCGATCAGCCACCGCATCACCGTGCTGCGCGATGGGAAAATCGCCGGCACCTGCCCCAACGAAAACGTCACTCGCGTCGAGCTGGCCAATATGATGGTAGGCCGACCGGTGTTGCTGCAATATGACAAACCGCCGGTCGAAGCCGGTCCGGTGCGCTTGAAAATCGAGAATTTATACGTGCGCGGCGACCGGGGCAAAGATGCAGTTGACGGCGTCAGCCTGGAGCTGCGCGCCGGCGAGATTCTTGGATTGGCCGGCGTTTCCGGCAACGGTCAGCGCGAACTGGCCGAGGCGCTGGCCGGCATGCGTCCGGTGCGCCAGGGCTGCATCACACTGAACGATAAAGAGGTGACCCATGGCTCGCCGTTGTCGCACATCGAGGCCGGGCAGTCGTACATCCCCGAGGAGCGCATGAAGGAAGGCGCGATCCGGGAGTTCAGCGTCACCGACAACCTGATTCTGGCAGACCACGGCCGGGTGCCGTTCTCGAATCACAGCTTTTTGAACTTTAAGGCCATCCGCGAAAGCTGCGACAAGGTGGTGCACGATTTTAACGTGAAAACGCCAAACCTGGAGACGCCGGTCAAGAACCTGTCCGGCGGGAACATTCAAAAATTGATCCTGGGCCGCGAATTGCGGCGCCGTCCGGCAGTTTTGATCGCCTCGCAGCCGACCCGCGGGGTGGATATCGGCGCTTCGGAATACATTCACCAGCGCCTGTTGGAACAGCGGTTGGCGGGCACTGCCACCTTGTTGATTTCGGAAGACCTGGATGAAATCCGGGCGCTGTCAGACAGGATTGCAGTTATGTACGAAGGTCGTATAATAGGAATTGTAAATGCGAAGGAGTCCACCCCGGACCAGCTTGGATTGATGATGGCGGGCGTGGAGGCGGCGTAAAATCACCCCTTCCCACCTCCCCCAAAATCGATAACCCTGATTTTGGAGGAGGCCGATGAAGATGGGTGTGGAGACGGTGTGACATTGTTTTTACGCGACGGAACCAGTAGGGACGGGTCTTGACCCGTCCGCCGCTGAGATGCTTCGCTCCGCTCAGCATGACAAAAGTCGTAGGTTGGGTTGAGCGAATGGATCGGGTAGCCAACCGATTTGATCGGAAGCGAAACCCAACACCCGGTCACAACCCAAATCGTTGGGTTTCGGGACAGCCAATCCCGTTTGAGGTATCATTTTGTGATGTCCCTCTACCCAACCTACGAAGTACTACGAAGTACCCGCGAGTGCCCTGCGGGCAGCATGACAAAAAACCATTAACAACATAAATAACCCATACAGTTGGTCGGCCGGGGTCTCCCCCTGCCGGCGTCGGGCAGGCTGCCCGTCGAAAAGCGCCACCAGAATTTTAGGAGAAACGCACGATGAAACTCTGGTCAAAGTACGTAATGGCCGCTACCGTCGACGAAGCGGTCCAGGCGCTGGCACAAGCCGGTGGCAAAGCCAAACCCGTAGCTGGCGGCACCGATTTGCTGCTCGAATTGCAGCAAGGCCGTCAAGCCCCGGTACATACCCTGGTGGATGTATCCGCCATCCCTGACCTGCAGCGCCTGGAAGTGCGCGGCGGTCAATTGTTCGTTGGCGCAGGCGTGCCGGTGGCGCGCATCGTCCAACACCCCTTGATGCGTCTGCATGCGCCTGGCGTCGTCGAAGCCTGCGGGCTGATCGGCGGGCCGCAGGTACGCAACACCGCCACTCTGGGCGGCAATGTGGCGCATGCTTTACCCGCCGCAGACGGCATGATCTCGCTGGCTGCCATGGACGCGATCGCTGAGGTGGCCGGGGCCAGTGGCCTGCGCCTGGTGCCGCTGCTGGAGTTGTTCCGCGGGCTGGGAAAATCCGTTTTGACCGAGAATCACGAGATTCTGGTCGGGTTCTATCTGCCGCTGCGCACAACCGGGCAAGGGTCGGCTTTTTCGCGCATCATGCGTCCGCAGGGCGTGGCGCTGCCCATCCTCAACCTGGCCGTATGGCTGCAGCGGTCAGGCGAGATCATTGAATGCGTCCGAATCGCGGTCGGCCCGGCGGGTCCAACCCCGCAGCGGGCGTTGGCCGTCGAAGAATTCCTCTACGGCAAGCCGTATTCGGCTGAGACTGCTGCTCAAGCGGTGGAAGTGATCCGCTCGACGATGAAATTCCGCACCAGCCCGCGCCGGGCGACGGCCGAGTACCGTCAGCATCTGGTGGGCGTGCTCCTTTTAGAGGTACTGGAAAAAGCCTGGCAGCGCGCCAGCAAATTGGAGGCGATTTAATGGCTGCTCAAATGATCGAATTCGTGGTTAACGGCCGGCAGGTATCGCTTGAACCGGTCGAAGGGGAAATGCTGGCTGACCTGCTGCGCGACCGGCTGCGCCTGACCGGGGTCAAGGTCGGCTGCAACGAGGACGAATGCGGCGCATGCACTGTGGTCATCGACGGCGAACCGGTGCTTTCCTGCAACTACCCGGCAGTCAAGGCGCACGGGAAACACGTCACCACCATCGAAGGCCTGGCTGGCAAAACAAACGGCAACGGCACCGCGGCGCACCTGCACCCGCTGCAAGATGCATTTATCCAGTACGGCGCGGTGCAATGCGGTTTCTGCATCCCCGGACAGTTGATGACCTCGTACGCGCTGTTGCAGCACAATCCTGACCCGTCCGAAGAGGACATCAAGTACGCATTAAAAGATACCCTGTGCCGCTGCGCCGGTTACCCGGCCATCATCGGTGCGATTCAAGCTGCCGGCAAGTCAGTGAGGACGGGGCAGCCCGTCGAAGCGCCAGTGATTGCGCCTTCCACCCGCGCCCGCAAGTCAGTCGGCACGATCACTCCGCGCCCGGACGCGGTGGAAAAGGTTACCGGGTCGGCGGTTTACACCGATGACATCCTGTTTGACGGCATGCTGCATGCGCGCGTCAAGCGCGCCATGACGCCAAGCGCCACCGTCACCCGCCTGGATGTGACCAAAGCGCGCGCGTTGCCTGGCGTGGCAGCCGTCCTGACTGCTGAGGACATCCCGGGCGAGCACGTACATGGACTGGTAATTGCCGATTGGCCCAGCCTGGTGGGAGTTGGCGAGCGCATTCGCACTGTGGGGGATGCCGTGGCGATCGTTGCCGCCGAGACTCGCGCGATTGCCGGTGAAGCGTTGGACTTGATCGAAGTCGAATTCGCGCCGCTGCCGGTGGTCAGCAACCCGGTCATGGCGCGCCGCGAGGACGCTCCGCAGATTCATGCCAGGGGCAACCTGCTCAAGCACATCAAAGTGCGCAAAGGCGATATGGAAGTTGGATTCGCTGAAGCGGATGTGATTCTGGAAGAGACGTTTAACACTCCCATGAACGACCATGCCTTCATCGAGCCGGAATGCAGCATCGCGCGGCCCCTGGCGGACGGCCGTATGGAGATTTATGTCGGTTCGCAAATCCCGTACTCCGACCGCAACCAGGTGGCATGCGCGCTGGGCTGGCCCGAGGGCCGGGTGCGCATCATCGGGCAGTTGATCGGCGGCGGGTTTGGCGGTAAGGAAGATATCGCCGGCCAGATTCATGCCGCGCTGCTGGCCAACGTCACCGGACGGCCGGTCAAACTGCTGTATGACCGCCATGAGAGCCTGATCGCTCACCCCAAGCGGCATGCCACTCAGATTCGCGTCAAAGTCGGTGCAAAAAACGACGGCCGGCTGACCGCAGTCGAGACGGAATTGTACGGCGACACCGGCGCGTATGCTTCGCTGGGCGAAAAGGTGATGACCCGCGCCACCACGCATTCTTCCGGGCCGTACGAGGTGCCGAATGTGCGCGCCGATTGCTATGCCATGTACACCAACAATCCGCCGGCCGGCGCTTTCCGTGGCTTTGGCGTCATGCAGTCGGCATTTGCTGTTGAATCAGTGATGGATATGCTGGCAGAGAAGCTTAACGTTGACCGTGTCGAGCTGCGGCGTATGAACGCACTGAAAGTCGGCAGCGTGACCAATACTGGCCAGGTATTGCGCGATTCGGTCGGCCTGCTGGAATGCATCGACAAGGTTTCTGCCGAGGTCAAACGCCTGGGCGGCGACGATCCGTTTACCGTCAAAGTGGATCCGCAAGACCTGCATAAACGCCGCGCCTGGGGCTTTGCGGTGGCGTATAAGAATACCGGTCTGGGCGGCGGCGCGCCGGATAAAGCCGGCGCTGAAGTCGAGCTGCGCCGCGACGGGACGTTCGAGGTGCGCACTTCGTCCGCCGAGCTGGGGCAGGGGCTGCCGACCGTGCTGCGTCTGATCGCCGCCGAGGAATTGGAGCAGCCGCCGCACAGCGTGCATGTGCTGCTCTCCGACACGGATCTGACGCCGGATGGCGGTCCAACCACCGCCTCGCGGCAGACGTTCGTCACCGGCAATGCGGTGCGCCATGCGTCCAAGGCCCTGCGGCAGTTGATCACCAGCGAGCTGGCAGAGAATTATGATGTCGATCCTGCCACGATCCGCTACCTGGAAGGCCTGGTGCAGGTCAACAGCCACAGCCTGACGCTGCAGCAGGTGGCAGAGGAATTGATCGAGCATCAGCGCCACCCCATGGCAAGTTACGAGTACTGGGCGCCCGAGACCAAACCGCTCGGCACGCCGGGCGATATGCACGTGGCTTTCTCTTTTGCGGCCCAGGCTGCCGAGGTGGAGGTGGATACCCGCACCGGTGAAGTGAGCGTGCTGCGGGCAGTGGTCGCCAATGACGTTGGCACCGCCATCAACCCGCTGGGGCTGAAAGGCCAGATCGAAGGCGGCCTGATCATGGGCATCGGCCATGCGTTGACCGAGAATTTCATTTTGAACGAGGGCAATGTGGTCACGGACCGTCTGGCAAGCTACCGCACCCCGTCGATCACCTTTACCCCAAAGATCACGGCCTTTGTGGTCGAGCATCCGACCAACGAAGGGCCGTATGGCGCCAAGGGCGTCGGCGAGATTGTGCTCATCCCGACTGTTCCGGCGATTGCCAATGCGGTGTACAACGCCGTCGGCGTGCGCGCGCATTCCATTCCGCTGGACCAGGAGATGATCTTGAAGGAAATGGCCAGGTAGATTTGGTGATTTTCATTCCTCTTCCCATTCCGGGGAGAGGAATTTTATGTGCGCCCAGTTCGTAGGTTGGGTTGAGCGAAAACTAGGGCAGAGTCGGTAAGCTTGCTTGTAAGCGAAACCCAACACCCGCTAACCGCAAAAAACTGGTTTTTATTTTCTCCCCTAAAATCCGAAAGGATTTTGGGGGAGGTAGGAGGGGGTCCCATTCTCGTTCTGGCTCCATGAATCCTGGCGCCTGACACGGCCCCCCAGCTGATTGAATCCGGCCTGGGATTCTTGTACAATTGAAAAAACCGGCATCACGAACAATTCAGGAGGGGTTAACCTATGCTCAAAGAATTTAGAACTTTCATTTTGCGCGGGAACGTCGTCGATCTGGCCGTTGGCGTGATCATTGGCGGGGCATTTGGAGCCATCGTGAACTCCTTTGTCAAAGACGTCATCATGCCGCCAATCGGGCTGCTGCTTGGCAAGGTTGATTTTGCCAAATTATACGTGGCGCTGGACGGAAAAACATACGAATCACTGACAAAAGCCCAGGAGCTCGGCGCGCCCACCCTCAATTACGGCGTATTCATCAACACCATTATCAATTTTCTGATCATTGGTTTTGTAGTTTTCCTGCTGGTCAAGGCTGTGAACAAGATGCAGAAACCAGTTCCGGCCGCTCCTCCAACTACCAAGGCGTGCGTCTTCTGCGCTACTGAAATTCCGCTGGCCGCCAGGCGCTGCCCGCACTGCACCTCGGAACTGCCGTAGGCGTTTGGTTCAGGTAGCGGCGGCTCGCGAGCCGCCGCTACAATTGAATTACGGCAATTCGTCAAAGCTGCGACAGCGTGGTTCGGCCTGCGGGTTGGGATAAAGGCAGACCACATTCCAGCCGTTGTCAAAGCGGGCAATCACCGCCGAAATTTCGTGTTCGGGGCCGGCCGGGCGCGGGATGGCGTACACCGTCAAATTCTTGTTTTCCCAGGCTAATTGATAATTCTGACTGGCATTTGTCAGGAAATCAGCCACATCCTTGCCGCGCAGCGGAGCGGGCAGCTCGTCCGTTGACGGTGCAGCCAACCCCTCGGTCAGCATTTGCTGGTGATGTGCCATCACCGTCTGCGCCGGTAAGGTCAAAATCAAAGTCGAGCCCAGGGCGCCCGCACCGATCATAAGCAACAGCGGCTGCCACCCACGCGCAGGCAGGGTGAGGCGCTCGTTGCGAGAATCCGTCAGCTTATTAATTGTGGTGCGAAAAAGCGCCATAACCGGGAAGAACATGCCGGTAAACGGCAGCCACAGGAAAGTTACCCCTATGGCGGTCACAGGCAGTACAAACAACGGCGTTCTGCCGATGTTCATCGCGACGATCAATGCCAGCGCTGCTCCTGTGCCTGCGCTCAACAGGATGCCTGGAATGGAAGGTTCCACCCAGGCGCAAATCAAGCCTAACAGTGCACCCGTGAGGAGCGCCAGCAGGCTGTTGCCAATCGGACCAAATGGCGGCTGGTAAAGCGGAATCCCCGGCAAGAGCAGGGGATTCACCCCCTGTGAAACGCTGCCAAACGCCAGCCCAATCAGCGCCCCAAGGATGAGTCCGGCCCACCGCCGATAAGTCTGTTTTGTCACAAGTAAATTGTACCAAAATAATGTGCCAGGTATCACGTGCTACGTGTGTCACGTGTCATGCATCCGGGGCTAGACCCTAACGGGTGCGTTGCTCCTGGGTAAAAGGGTTGCCAATCTACTCAAGAAAAGGAGCGATGCACCAGCTCGAAAGCGACATTTCTTATACTTGCAAATGTTATAAAACCGATATACTATATAATAATAGAGCTGAGTAATAACCTGCAACCTGGTTTGCTCTGAATAGATTGCATCCAGCCTGGAATCCGAATACGAAAGGAGAGGGGAAACTTTACGGATACGAATCAACCGCGGTCCAATAAATATTGTAGCGGTGTAAATACCGCGTGTCACTGGTCGATGTCCATACCGATATTGGAGAGGATTAATCATGAAACGAATATTGCTTGCAACCGTGCTCGTACTTTCTCTGGTTTTTAGTTTCTTTGGGACCGCCAGCGCGGTCACAGACGGCTACCCCGATGGTGATGGTCACCCGTATGTCGGTCTGATGGTCGCACAGGCTGCCGACGGTACTCCCCTCTGGCGCTGCAGCGGCACATTGATTGCGCCGAAAGTATTCCTCACGGCCGGTCACTGTACCGAAGCTCCGGCTGCGCATATCGAAATCTGGTTCGACGCGGATCTAACCAATGCGGCTGCCCACAATTATCCATTTGTTGGGGACGTCGGCGGCACGCCTTACACCCATCCGCAATACAACCCCAACGCCTTCTACCTGCATGATCTGGGCGTGGTCGTGCTGGACAAGAAGGTAAAAATGGCTGAATATGGCGTCTTGCCGGAATTGAACGTGCTGGATGCCCTTGCCACCCAACGCGGCCTGCAGGATGTCACGTTCACCGCAGTTGGTTATGGACTGCAAATGTCCTTCCCGGACGCTGCCAGTTGGAAGGAGCATAACGTGCGCGTGCGCATGGTTGCCAACCCGTACTTGCTCCAGATCAATGGCGGCCTTGTAGGTGACTTCTCGCTGCTCCTTTCGAATAACGCCCACTCCGGAGGTACGTGCTTTGGCGATTCGGGCGGCCCGAACTTCATCGATGCGTCCAATGTGGTCGGAGGGGTAACCTCCTTCGGTCTGAACGGTAACTGCGCCGGCACCGGCGGGGTGTACCGCGTGGATAAGGCGGATGACCTGGACTGGTTATACGGCACGTTCGGAGCTCTTCTGCCGTAATTTGGAAAAATTGAGTTGTCTGGTAGTCAGCAGGGGCGGCCGACTTGGCCGCCCCTGCTTTTAGCTGCCGGGCAAGCTAAAGCCGGGCAGGTTAATGTAGGGCAAGCTAAAGTTGGGCAGGCTAAAGCTGGGCAGGTTATAGGTGGGCAAGCTAAAGCTTACCCTACAGGTGAATACCCGGTAAAATTGTGATTCTGATGAAACAAATTTTGTTCGCCCTGATTCTGCTGGCAGTAACAGCCTGCACGCCGGCGCCGGCGTTGCCGACCGCAACACCCACAACCATCCCCAGTGCAACTCTGCTCGCAGACACGGCCACGCCGCTGCCAACCGCTACACGGACGGTAACACGTACGCCAACGGTCACCCGGACACCGACAATTACCCGGACTCCTACCATCACGCTCACCCCGACCTTTGACTTTCCCAAGGTGGTGGTCAACGTGGCTGCGGCGCACTGCCGCTACGGCCCCAACCAGGCGTACCTGCATGCCGCTGACCTGTACCAGGGCGACCGGGGTGAAGTACGCGAGCGCTGGTACCTGAATGGCTGGCTGCGCGTCCGTTTCGACAAGCTGAGTTACCACTGCTGGGTAGCCCCCGGCGCAGTGGAGGTCACCGGCGACCTGAATAAAGTAATTGTGCTCAACCAGATCGACCTGACCCGCATTGGCACCAACCAGTACGGCCCGCCGCAGGGTTTGACGGCGTCCCGTCAGGGAAATGAGGTCACGATTCGCTGGAATCAGATGGTAATGACTGAGGACAAGGACCGCGGCTACTTCATCGACATGTTCGTCTGCCAGAATGGGGGATATATCTGGTGGCCGGTGTCTTTCCCCAACCAGTACACCACCAGTTACACCGTTACGGATGAGCCGGGCTGCTCCCAGCCCTCCGGCGGGGAGATTTATACGGTCGAAAAGCACGGGTACAGCCAGCCAGAGACCATCCCCTGGCCGTGATATTGAAATATGTAGGGCGAAATTCCATTTCGCCTGGGGCTGTCTCAAAAGAATAAAATTGTCGTTTATTCCACCACATATGCGGGATGGGGTGGAACCCATCCCCTACAGGCAGGGGCGGGTTTCCACGCCCGCCCGCTTTTGGGACAGCCCCCGCGTGCCTGCCATGGGCTTCTTGCGGGCAGCCACCGGCGTTATCGCGCCCTGCCCGCAGGGCACTCTGCGAGTAAGCCGGTCGAAGGCCGAAGTAAATTTCCTACCCGCCCTTCGACAGGCTCAGGGCTCGTGTCTGGCGTGTACCGCGCGCCCCTTGACACGTGGCACTGGGCCCGCTACCTCATCTTCCCGGCTTCTTCGATATACGCCAGGCTCTGGTGACGGAAGTAGGCATTGTATAGCCCGGCATAATTCCCGCCCATTTCCATCAACCGGGCGTGGCTGCCTTCCTCGATGATCCGCCCATGGTCGATGACCACAATCCGGTCCGCGGCTTTGACCGTCGAAAGGCGGTGCGCGATTAAAATGCTGGTGGTGCGCTCAAGTATCAGGTTGAGTGCCTGTTGAATCTGCCACTCGGTGAACGGATCGATGCTGGCGGTGGCTTCATCGAGCACGAAAATTGCCGGGCGCTGCACCAGGACGCGCATGAGCGACACCAGTTGGCGTTGCCCCATCGACAATCGTCCGCCGCGCTCGCCGACCTGGGTTTGCAGACCATCCGGCAGGGTTTCCAGCCACTCCCCGCCGCCGATTTGCCGCGCCACGCGCTCGATCTCTGTGCTGGTCACGTCGCCGCAGGCATACTGGATATTTTCGATTACCGTTCCCGAGAACAAAAACGGCGACTGGGAGACGATTCCAAGCTGCTGGCGGTAGGCGCCAAGGTCAAAGGAGCGGATATCGCGGCCATCCACCAGGATGCGGCCAGACTGAAATTCGTAGAAACGGGCGATCAGCTTGGCAATGCTGGATTTTCCTGCGCCGGTTTGACCGACCAGCGCCAGGTTTTCGCCGGGCTGAATGGTCAGCGAGAAATCCTCGAGCACCGGTTCATTATCTTTGTAGCGGAAATACACGCGATCGAAATCTACTTTGCCGGTCAGCCGCGGTGGATGGTCTGATCCGGTCTGCTGGACCGCAGGTTGGGCGTCGATCAGGGCATAGACGCGCTCGGCGGCCGACAGCCCGTTTTGAATCTGCGTCCAAAAGGAGGATAAATTCATGATCGGATACATGAAGCGGTCGTATGACAGCAGAAAGAGGTACCAGGCGCCGACCGTCACAACGCCCTGCGCTGTGGCCACGCCGCCATAGTACAGCAGCAGCGCCAGCATCCAGCCGGACAACATGTTCATAACCGGGAACACGCTGGAAAGCACTATCCCGCGCCGGACATTGACCCGATAGGAAGTGGTATTGGCGCTGGTGAAGGTGGCATGGATGGCTTCTTCCTGGCGGAAGTTCTTGGCTATCGCGATTCCGCTGACAGTCTCTTTGATGGTCTGGTTGACGTTGGCCATGGCGCGCATGCCGGCGCGGGTTACCACGCGCGCCAGGCTGCGGTAGCCAAATGCCAGCAAAGCCACTACGGGTATGATCGCCAGCATGATCAGCGTCAATCGCCAGTCGATGCGGATCAGCACAACCGCCAGAATGGCACCCTCGACGATTTGCGTGATCAAATCTGTGATGAGGGTGACCAGTTGGCCAAAGTCCTGTGTGTCGCTGGTTATGCGCGAGGCAATTTTGCCAGACGGGAACTCATCATAGAAGGAGAGATCATGGTTGGCAGCCGCAGTGAAGGCGTCCGAGGCCAGCTTGAGCACAACGCTGGCGACTGCCTGGACGATCAACCGGCGCGAGATCCAGTTTGCGATCCACACCAACACGCCGAGCAGGAGCGTCAGGCCGCCGATGATCAATGCAATGCGGGTGTTGAACCCGGAGTTCATCAGGTCCAACCCGCGCGAGGTGATGATCGGCAACAGTGCGCTGGCGCCGGCGACGATCAGCGACAATAAGGCCGCCCAGGCCAGTTTGCCAGCATGCGGTTTGAAAAAGTTTACGCTGCGCCGGATGAGTTCGCGGTCGGAGTATTTGCGATCGTATTTTTCAGCGTCGAGACCGGTGAAGAAGCCCATAGGGCTGTAATTATACCTTGCAGTTTTTTGTCCTTGCGACGGGTTTTGTCATTGCGACGAAGAAAGCAATCCACGTTGGTCGATCCAAGTAACCTTCTACGGAACCAGGGGATGGTGGATCGGCGCGGATTGTTTCATTCCGCTGCGCTGCATTCGAAATGACAAAAAAGGTTGTCATTGCGACGAGGAAGCAATCTACGTTGGCCAATCCGAGTAACCTTCTATGAAACCAGGGGTTGGTGGATCGGCGCAGATTACTTCATTCCGCTGCGCTGCATTCGCAATGACAGATGGCGCGCCCGGTCGCTCACAGAAGGCGGTTCAAGCCCAAAAGGAATTAAACACAAAAAGGGTGCAACCAAAACGCACCCTTTTCAGTACCTAATCTGTTTGTGTTACGCGACACGCGACGCGCTTTACGCCTTGCGGGTGTTCTCTTCGATGTCCATCCAGAGATAGACCACTTCCGCGAGCCATTGCAGCACGGCGTACAGGAACAGGGAAATCACCAGAATCATGAACGGGGTGATGAAAGCCTGAACTATCTGTGAGAAGGCAACACCGGGACCGGCGCTGGCGATGCTGGTAACCAGACTGTAGGAAAGATAGCCGAAAATAAAAACTCCGATTGCCAAAATGACCCATGAGATAATGTTGGTCATGGTGGAAATGCGGGTAATGCGGCCGGGGCGGTGGTAGAGATCGGTTTCTTCAACGGATTCTACGACGGCGGTTTCTAAAACTTCTGTGTCCATTCTATCTCCTCTGAGAAATATTAAAATTCCAACAGGATGGAATTATTTTCGACTTATTGTATCACTTTGCCGGGGGTCACAACGGTTTATCAGCAATTTCTCATTGAACGCCAGAAGCGCTCGTCCCCTCGAGTCCCGCTTAACGCCTGTTCCGGGTTGGATCTGTAAAAAAACACCTGGCAGGCGCAAAACTTGCACCTTTTTTTGTAGTGATATCGTCGAGGAATGTCGGTATAATTATTTGATCCGTCCAAGGCGAAAGGGGTTCCTGTGGCCAGGGTTCTGGTTGTCGATGATGATTTGATAATCAATCAAATGATACAGGCGAATATGAGCATCGCCGGGTATGAAGTGTTCGCCGCGCTAAACGGTCAGGAAGCGCTGCGCGACTTCGAAAATGTCAATCCCGATGTGATTATTCTGGATGTGATGATGCCGGGAATGTCCGGCTTTGAGGTCTGCCGCCGCATGCGCGAAGTCACCAATGCCCCGGTGCTTTTCCTCACCGCACGCAGCGAGGAAGAAGACCTGGCGCAAGGCTTTGATTCCGGTGGTGATGACTACATGCGCAAACCATTTTCGCAGCGCGAACTGGAACTAAGAGTACGCGCGCTGTTGCAGCGAGCGCAGCGGGCGCAGGATCAATCCGGGCAACAGATTTACTCGGACGATCATTTGCAGATCGATCTGAATGAGGCGACGGTTAAACGGACAAACCGGGTAATTCACCTGACGCCGACCGAATGCCGCGTACTGCGCTGCCTGTTGCGCAATCGCGGCATGGTATTGACGCATACTGACTTGCTGCGCGAGGCCTGGGGGGAAAATTATACCGACGCCGTTGCCAGTCTGTCGTTGTATGTGCGTTATCTGCGCGAAAAGATCGAGGATGATCCATCCAATCCGCGTTATATTCACACCAAATGGGGTGTGGGTTACTGGTTCGGCCCGCAGCAAAAAGTTGATGTAGGTTAACTCGGCGTCCTGTCAGGGTGCGCCGCGCCAGATAACCGGGCTGGTTTCCACATCGGTTACCAACCAGATGCCGCCCTCTGGATCGCTGCCGCCGGCGCGGAAGTCCAGGCTGGACCGTTCGTTCCATTCCCCCGAAGCTTCCAGTACGTATATTTTCGATTGCTCTAGCGCCCAGACTCGATTGCCGGGCAGAAACAACAACTGCTGACGCTCCAGCCGGTTCAATGTGCGGGCAATTTCCCAGCCTGTCGCCTGCGGGCGCAGACGTACTTTTTCAAACACCACGCCGTCCACGTCAGTTAGCTGGATTAAGGGCCACAAATGTCCCTCTGAGTCCAGCGTCAATTCTTCGACCAACCCGTAGTGACGACCGGAAGGCAGCCTGGGGAGGGTCAGTTCTTCCCAGACGGAAGCGCCTTTTATCCGCCAGATCTTTCCGTCACCCGCGGCATAGATGGTCCCATCCGGAGCGGCCTGCAGTCCTGTCAAGCAGGGTGTGTCGAGCGGGAATTCGGCATCGCCCCAGCTCTGGCCATCGTAGCGGCGCACGTTGCCCCCGGTCAACATCGCCTCGCCGCGCCAGTCACAGGCGCCGGCAATGGCTTCACCGGTGTTGGGGTTGACCGCCAAAACCAGCGCGGTATGGACATCAGCTTCACGGCTGCGGTGCAATCCGCTTTCCGTGGCGCCAAAGATACGCCAGCGCTCACCGTCAAAATAACGCAGGTCAGTCGCTGTAGTCAGCCAGACCTCGCCGACGCGCCCATTGACCAGCCGCGAGCCGCCCAACGGAGCGTCAAAGAAACTGGCATTCAAAATCCAGCCATCGTTCGAGTCGTAGGCGGTGACTTGCGTACCGTTCCAGGAGGTAATCGCGGCCCCGTTGGCGGGGGTCAGCCAGGCGCGGCCGGTGGCGTCGATGCCCAGCAGCCGGTTGGGAGTGCGCAGCTCGTTCACATCCCCGGAGGCGATATCGACCTGGAGCAGGCCGTAACTGCCGGTGATGAGAACCCGCTGGCCGGAGCGTGGATAAATGCCGTTGACCAGCCCCGGACTCATATTGCGCAGCGAAAATACCACTTTGAACAATCCCGCTTCGATTGGCAGCGGCGTGGGGGTAAACGTGCCCCGGGGTATTTGCGTGGGCGTCAGACTTGGGCCAGCCGTCAGGGTTGTGGTCGGTTCAGGCGTGGGGGTGACGGTTGCAGTCGCGGTTAGGGTTGCGGTGGGGGAGGAGGTGTTGGTCGGCAGCCTGGTAACCACTTTTTCGGGGGTGGTGGAGGTGGCTGCGGTGGCAGTTCGATTTAATGGGGTCAAGGGGACGCCCGAAGAAGCGCAGCCGGCGGCAGCCAGCAGCCAGCCGGTCAGCGAAAGGAAGACGAAGAAATGGAGGTGCAGGGATCGTTGCATGAGCATGCCGGAATTATTTCTTCTCATTTTACACTGAATGTTTCGAGAAATAATGCGCATAGCCATTATATTAACAACAAAACTAATTCTCAGCATACCTGAAATACAACCCAATTATGGCACATACCATGCACCCTCCTTTTTGCAGGAACTTTTTCCATTTGTACAACGACTAGAATCATACACATCAAAGCGCGAAATCGCTGGCTTATTGGAGAATCAACATGAAGCAAATTGCAGTCCTCATCCTGTTATCAGTTGTGGTGCTTTCTGGCTGTGGAATCGGCCCCAAGGGCATATCCTCTGCCACTGGCGAGGCGCCAGCACCGGAAATTGCCGATACTGCTGCGCCGGTTGAACCAGCGGCGCCGACCGAGCAGCCTGCCAAGACCGACGCACCTACAGACGTACCCGCGCCGATAGCAACGGTCGGCCCTGAATATCAGATGTTGGCTTATGTTGCCCGCGACGGAAATATTTATTTGAAGGATTTGCTTACAAGCAAGGATCTGGCGCTCACCGATGACGCCACCTTCAGCCTGCCTGATCCTGAGAAGATCGTCGAATATCACGATCTGGCCTGGTCTTCCGACGGGCTGCTGCTGGCATTCCAGCGTCTGACAGCGGCTGTTACCGACTCTGGCAGGGATTATCAGTTCAATCTGTGGGTTTTTGATATCCTGACTGGATCGATCAACGAGGTTCTGGCCGATGTTCAGACCGCCGGTTTCGCCTGGCGCCCCGGGACGCACCAGTTGACCTACGCGCTCACCGTCCAGGAAGGGTATTTCACCACGCGCGCTGAAGTCAATTCCGCCAGCGCCACCGGTATCTTCTCGATCGACGTGGACGCTGGCAGCGATCCGGTTGAAATCGTCACACCCAGCGGCGGTTTCTCCCTCGTGTCGCCGCAGTGGTCCGCGGACGGTCGTATTTTGGCCTTCTCCGAGATTTTCGGCATGGAGGGTACGGGAAACTTCGCTTATTACGATTTCGACGCAGGCGAGTATGTCCGCCGTGAACAGCAGGTTGGCAATTACGATTTGATGCCTGATGGCTCGCGGCTGGTGTTTGATACCCTGACGTACATACCGGGCGGCATGGAGCGCATCTGGATTGTCAACCTGGACTGGACTGGTGCGCAGCGCATCTCGCCGCATTACGGCGAGGGGTATGCCTTCGGTCCCAAACTCTCGCCTGACGGCCAGCAGGTGGCCTACTGGAAAGGGATCGGACTGCCTGGTGAACCATCGCCTGACCAGAATGAATTATTTGTCCAACCGGTGGTGGAAACCAATGACCCCAAATCCTATGGGATGATTAAATCGCCTTACAGCATGGAATGGGTGGCGGACGGCAAGAGTTTGCTCCTGAACGTGGGCGACCCTGAGAAGCGGGGAATCATCACGATCCGCCTGGAAGATGCCTTTGTGGACAAACTGGCTGACGGAACATACCCGGCCATGCGGCCGTAAGATTTTGACGCTGTTTTAGTGATAGGGGGCTGTCCCAAAAGCGGGCGGGCGTGGGGGTGAGGGGGTAATCCAGATTCGTCACCTGAATTTTTAAAGCGTCCAGAAAACTAACAGATTAATATCAAGACAGTATCTACCGGTAGGGGACGGGTTCCACCCCGTCCCGAATATATGGAGGCAAAAAGACGAATGATACCTTTTTGGACAGCCCCTACTTGTAGCGCGAACTTTAGTTTGCGCGGCGACTTCATTTCGCCCTACCCGCGCTGAACCAGTTTTAGGGCGCGCTCGAGCCTCTAACATTGTTACTTATAACCGGGTCACGACCAGCGGCTCGCCGTCGGTGACGACGACGGTGTGTTCGAACTGTGCAACCGGCTTCTTGTCGGCGGTGGTCAACCCCCACCGGTCATCCTCTTCATATATATCCCCTGATCCCGTGGTGACGAACGGCTCGATTGCCAACACCCAACCGGCTTGCATGATCCGCCGGTCAGAAGGACGATAAAAGTTGAAAATGGTGCCGGGATCGTCATGCAGGGTATGACCCACCCCGTGGCTGGCCAGCGCTTTGACGATGCGGAAACCGCTGCGGCGGGCTTGTTTTTCAGCGGCGCGCCCGATATTGTTGATCGGCCGGCCGGCGCGCACCTCAGCTACAGCATGTTCCAACGCTGACCGCGCGGTTGTGAGCAATTTTTCAGTCTGCGAGCTGACCGGCGGAATAGCGACGCTGCCGCCGTTGTCGGCAAAAATGCCATCGAGTGAGGCGGAAACGTCGATGTTGACGATATCGCCCGGTTGAATCACTTTGCCTTTGTCCGGGATGCCGTGCGCCGCCACCGGGCTGATGGAAATGCAGGTGGCGCCCGGGAAACCGTAAACAGTCGGTGGGGCGGCAACTGCCCCGGCCTCGCGCAGCAGACGCAGGCCCAATTCATCCAGCTCCAGGGTGGTCATGCCCGGGCGCACCGCCTCAGACATGGTTCGCAGCGTCTGGGCGACTATGCGCCCGATTTTGATTAGTTTTTCGAGTTCAGTTGGGTCTGTGAAGGTCATAAGCGTGCCACGTGTCAAGTGTCAAGTGTTTGATTCCTCCCCTATTTTGTGTTTTTCAAAATGGGGGAGGTAAGGAGGGGGTACCGTCCACCATCCTGTCATCCCTGTCAAGGCAAAGGTCCCCAGCCATAATCCTTTTACTCGGATTTACGCTTTTTATGGCTTTTGTGCTCTTTTTCCGCTTTGCGCTCTTTGTGGTGCTTCTTCTTCCCGTTTTCCGCATTAACCGGGATGACCGTGCCTTCCAACCGGGCCTGTTCGGCCAGAAAAGCCAGCCGGTGCGCCTGCAGCGCTTGCCGGGCAGCCGCCTGCACTTCGGGTGGGTTGCCGCCGCGTCTGACGCTGGCAATAAAATCCGCCATCAACTGCTGGTCACCACCTCCGTGACCGGACTGCGGCGGCGCGCTGGTATCGTAGCGCGTTTTCCGGCGCGAGCGGTGAATCTCCACCTCCAGCCACGAACCGCCGTTGCCAAGTTGACCTGCCAGCCGGCCGCGCGTGCCTTCGATGCGCGTCGAGCGGTGTTCTACTGGCGAATGGCCGTGCATGGTCAGCGATGCGGTCGTTCCGCCGTCAAATTGCAGATTGACCACCTGGTGATCGACCACGTCGTTATCACAATGATAGACGCAGCGCCCATAGGGTCCAACCTGCAGGGCTGCCACAATATTTTCGGGGGTGGGGTCTTCAGCCAGCACCGTCAGCGGCCAACCGCGGTAATTCGTCACCTGGCGCAGCGGGGCAATCATGGTGCTCAGTAGATTCACCATGCCGGGCTGGTCTGCCATGCGGCGTGCGGCCCAACGCGCCAACCCTTTTGGCGCAGTTTCCGCATAGGAGTACCAGAAGGGCTCGAGGCCCAGGTAAAGGTGCGGCGCGTAATACGGGCAGGAATCAGCGGCCGGGCAGCCGTCGGTACAGCGGGCCGGGGCGCCGGCGGGCGCATTTTCCGCGCGGAAATGCAGCAATCCACCGCTGCTGCTGACGGTCAACGGCGCCTGACCCAGCAGCCAGGGCAGAATATCCAGGTCGTGCACGCATTTGGTGAGAATCATCGGCCCGGATTCGGCCTGGTTACGCCAGTTGCCGCGCACATAGGAGTGCGCCATATGCCAGTAAGCCACATTTTCCCGGTGATCCACATCCACCACGTCGCCCAGCACGCCGGATTGGACGATTTCGCGCATCAACCGCATGTGACGGGTGTAGCGCAGTACATGACAAACGTGCAACTGCCGACCGGTCTGTTCGGAAGTTTCGATCAATGCCCGGCAGTCAGGCAAATTGACCGCAATCGGCTTTTCAAGCAGGACATGGTAGCCGGCGTGCATGGCAGCCATGGCTGGCGCCACGTGCAGCGTATCCTGGGTGGCAATAACCGCCGCCTCACCCATGGAAGGGGCAGCCAGCGCCTCCTCCCAGCTTGCGAAGCAGCGCTCAGGCGGGATGTGATGCACAGCCGCGAACCGGGCCCGGCGCTCCGCGCGCGGTTCGGCAACCGCCGTAAAACGCAACTCAGCCGGGTGCTGCAGCGCATACGGCGCATAAGAATCAGCGCCGCGCTGACCGGCGCCGATCAGAATGGCGTCAAGGGATGCAACCGCGTCAGGTGTCATGTGTCACGGCCAACGTCCATTCAATTGGCCTGATCGTTCCTGCTATACACTCACCTGGCGGAGATCGCGGATATTGACCACAACCGGCTCGACTGCCTTGCGGAGCTGCTCCATATCAACGCCCGAGATTTTGAGCGTCACCCGCTGGGTGCTGGTGGTTTCACCGAGCATGGTGCCCATCCCGTGAATATTGCCGCCCAATTGGCGGACCACCCCGGTCAGGTCGAAAAGTTTGCCCGGCTTGTCTTCCAATTCAACGCTCAAACGTACGCCTGGAATGCGCGCGCCAAGCATCTCGATGAATAGTTTGAACAAGTCGGTCTCGGTGATGATGCCCACCACATCGTCCCCGCGCATGACCGGCAGGCCGCCGATCTTTTTATCTGCCATAATCAGTGCAGCATCCTCGATCGGGCAGGTTTCACAGGTGGTCAGTACGTCTTTTGTCATGACGCGATCGACGGTGATTTTGCTCAACAGGTAATTGATCTCCCAAACGCTGAGGGTGGTGGCTTCGGAGGGAGTTGCGTTCATCAAATCGGAGCTGGTCACAATACCGACCATTTTTCCATTCTTATCGACCACCGGGTAGCGGCGTACTTTTTCGCGGCGCATGCGCGCCAGCGCGTCTTGCACCGCGACGTCCGGGGAAATGGTTAAGACAGGGTGGGACATGCGTTCACCGACAAGCATAGCGGCCTCCTGGGGATGGTAAAAGATAGGATTTGCTATTATTGTACATGAAAAGGGCAGCGAAAGTGTCACCTACCAGATGTCAAGTGTCACGGAACACGTCATCTTTTACCGCGAAGCAACGGTAGGGTTCGCATCGCGGTCTGTGCACCCCCGAGCGGAGCGAGAGGGGATGCGCGCCCGCTTGCATGATTCCTCGCCCTGTGGGAACGCATGGGCGCCCTGTGGGGAGATGAGGTGAGGGAACTGTCTTTTACTTGACACTTGACACTTCACTTGTTATAATATTACATGTAATTCAATTACAAATAGAGCAGGTGCACGGATTTATAATGAAGGAGAGTTCATCATGAGTGAAGAAACCGTCATCGACGGACAGGCGCACGATCCGCAAGCTGCATCGACAGGCTCAGCAACCGGTGCTTCGACTGGCTCAGCAACCGCGGCGGCGAACGATGCTTCGGCAGGCCCGGCAACCTCCGGAGCCAAAGCGCCGCAGACCAGCGGTTCAACCCTGAAGGGCGCGTGGAAACAGGTGGAGAACATCGGCCAGACGTTGGGGGAGGCGTTGCAGGGACGCGGTAACGTGGTTATGGTGCGCGTCAACGATGACACCCTGGCGCACTTGGACATGCTGGTGGAGGCGGAGTTGGCGCGCAGCCGCTCCGAGGCCGCCGCACTGTTGATCGGCGAGGGTATGAAGGCCAACGTGCCGCTGTTCGAGCGTATTCGTCAGATCACTGACCAGATCGCTGCGCTGCGCGGCCAATTGCGTCAATCGGTGCAGGATGAGGAATCAGTCGATCAAAAAACGGAAGGTGCGGAATGAGCGAAAATAGCGGGACGACGGCGACGCCGACGAGCGAGCCTTTTGCCGACCAGGTCAACCGGTTGGTGGTGGAGTTGGGCGAAATGGTGGTCGTTGTGGGACGGGCGGCCGGCAGGGCTGCTGAGGATTTGACCGGGCTGATGGTGGTGCATGTGGGGGCCGGGGAACGCGCCGACCTGGATGCCCTGGTCGAGGCCGGATTGGCCAAGACTCGCGCCGAAGCCGCGTTGCGCCTGCTGGCGGACGGCGTCAAGGCAAATGGAACTTTCTACCAACGCGTCGAACGCACGCGAAGCCAGATCGAGGCATTGAAAGGTCAGTTGAAAAACCTGGTGGGACAGAGGTAAAGAGCACATTTTAAGTATCAACGCTTTTAATCCCTCTCCCCCGAGAAATTTCTCGGGGGAGAGGTTGGGTGAGGGGGCTGAGGATGCGTGGACGGTACGTGACACATATCCTGCTTAAACGTGACGTGCTGCACTGACCGGCCGGGCTGAATCTGCGTAGAATAGTCTTATCTGCAAATCATTTGCAATAAGACGGCTATTATTCTACGATGAATCGCAAATCCACACCCTCCGATCCACTAACCCGTCATGCTGTGCAAACCCTGTCCTCCACGGGCGGGCGCATGACCACTCAACGGCGCTTGATTCTGGCTGCGCTGGCCGAAAGCCCAAATCACCCGACTGCGGAGGAAATTTACCACCGGGTGCTGCCCAAGAATCCAGCGCTCAACCTGTCTACGGTATACCGCACGCTGCGCTGGCTGGAGCAGGAAGGCCTGATCAACTCCCGGCATTTTGAAGGTGAGCCGCACCAGGACCGTTTCGATCCGATAGCTGACGAGGGGCCTGATCACCATCATTTCCGCTGCCGCGTCTGCAACCGCATCATCGAATTTGACGCGCCGCTGCTCGAACAGGTCAAGCAGATCTTCGTCCGCCAGCAGGGGGGGCAGGTTGAATCGGCGGCATTGGTGCTTTATGGCCTGTGCAGAGAATGCGCTGTGAAGAAAGTTAATACAGATTGTCCTGAAATTTGAAATCAAAACCCACCCTCATTACAGGTACATCATGACCCATTGCGCCCCTGAATCCACTGCACTCGCACCCAACAGCAGCAACATAGCGTTGGTCGGTAACCCTAACGTCGGCAAATCAGCGTTGTTCCACCGCCTGACCGGGAAATATGTGGTCGTTGCCAATTATCCCGGCACCACCGTCGAGATCACCCAGGGGCTGCTGCGCGGACTGGATGGCGTGACACTGGTTGACACGCCCGGCATTGTGGCATTCCCGCCGCGCAGTGAAGATGAACACGTTACTGCCCGGGTTGTCCTTGGCAATGACATCGAAACGGTGCTGCAGGTTGGCGACGCGAAAAACTTGCGCCGCACATTGCACCTGACGGTTCAATTGGCTGAACTAGGCCGCCCGCTGGCATTGGCGCTAAACATGATGGACGAGGCCGAGGCGCGCGGCATGACTCTCGAGACGCAGGTGATCGAAACCGCGCTGGGCGTGCCGGTCACTGCCACAGTGGCAACCCGTGGTCAGGGCATCAACGACCTGGTACAGGCCGTCAGCCGCGCCTCCCACCCGAAATTCCATTTGACCTACCCTCCGGCGGTTGAGGCTGCCCTGGCCGAAATTGAACCGCTGCTGCCCGAATCTTCGGTCGCCCGCCGTGGGCTGGGGCTGTTGTGGCTGACCAGCGGCGCATTGAACGAGGAATGGTTCAGGCTGAATTGCAGCGCGGAATCACTGGCGCAGTTGCGTACCATCCGCGAGAAGGCTGCCCTAAACTCCTCCCATAAAATCCGCTCCTTGGATTTTGGGGGAGGGAGGGAGGGGGTCCCTGAGCCTGTCGAAGCCACTGTGGTTGAGCCCGTCGAAGCCCGACAAGATCAGGCCCTTCGACAAGCTCAGGGCGCGGGCGCTCCGTTGGCTGAGCCTGTCGAAGCCACTGAGCCTGTTGAAGCCACTGTGACTGAGCCCATCGAAGCCCGACCGGCTTCAGCCCTTCGACAAGCTCAGGGCGCGGGAGTCGAAGCCCTGGCAGCGCTAATCCAGCAAACCCGCGATGCGTTCGTGACACAAGTTGCCGGGGCAGCGCAGCAAGAGGCGCACGAAGAGAAACCCGGTCTGGGCGTCACGCTGGGCCGGCTGGCAACGCATCCTGTCTGGGGACTGCCCATTTTACTGCTGGCGCTGTACGGCATGTACTGGTTCGTCGGCGTGTTTGGCGCCAGCACCCTGGTCGGCTTGCTCGAGAAGGACTTGTTCGGCAATATTATCAACCCCTGGCTGTCCAACCAGATCGCCAATCTGATTCCCATCCCGCTGGTGGTCGACTTTCTGGTCGGTGAGTACGGTATCTGGACAGTGGGCGTCACCTACGCTTTCGCACTGCTGCTGCCTATCGTGATCACTTTTTTCATCACCTTTGGCATTTTGGAAGACTCGGGATACTTACCACGCCTGGCGGTGCTGACCAACCGCATTTTTACTTGGATGGGTCTGAACGGACAGGCGGTGCTGCCGATGGTACTCGGGCTGGGTTGCGTGACCATGGCGACGATGACCACCCGCGTGCTCAGCCGCCCGCGCGACCGCATTTTAGTGACACTGCTGCTGGCATTGGCGATACCCTGTTCGGCGCAGTTGGGCGTGGTGATGGGCATGCTGGCAGGCGTGTCGCTAGGCGCCAGCCTGATCTGGGGCGGGGTGGTACTGCTGGTGTTAATTCTAGTCGGTTGGCTGGCCGCGCGGCTGATGCCCGGCGAGCGCACGCCACTGGTGGTCGAATTGCCACCGCTGCGCTTCCCGGTCCTGTCGAATGTGCTGGTCAAGACAGCAGCACGTTTGGAATGGTATATCAAAGAGGCAGTGCCGCTGTTTTTACTGGGGACCGTCATCCTCTTTGCGCTGGATAAGCTGGGCGTGCTGCCGTGGATCATCACCGGTCTGGAACCGGTAGTCACCGGCTGGCTGGGGTTGCCCGCGGAAACCGCGACAGCGTTTTTAATTGGTTTTTTACGGCGTGATTTTGCTGCAACCAACCTGTATCTGATGCAGCGCAGCGGTCAGTTGAACGAATTGCAGGTGGTTGTTGCCATCACCACCATTACCCTTTTCGTGCCGTGCATTGCCAGCATGTTCATGTTGATCAAGGAACGCGGAACGAAAATGGGCCTTGCAATGATCGCCTTTATCTTCCCATTCGCCATTCTGGTTGGGGGATTGCTGTTCCGGCTGTTGAGCGCCTTCAACTGGGGGATCGGTTGATGGGCGCCCACGTAGAAGCCCATGATGCAATGATCACCTGCGTGACCTGCGGGTTAACGTATTCGGTGTCACAGGGCCGCACTTCATGCGCGCGCTGCCCGCTGCATGAAGATTGCAGCACATCCTGCTGCCCAAAATGCGGTACGAGCAATATCAATCCCGATAAGTCGCGCCTGGCGCGCTGGCTGCAGCGGGCGTTCGATGGAGGAAAGAATGCGGCTTCGCCTGAATAGATTCCTGTGGGGTGCGCGGCACAGCGTAACCGCTGAGACAACCTCGGCAGAGACGGATAACGCCGGCAGAGGGGAAGATTCCGGTAATTTAAGTGGCGGTCTGCGGCATCACCGGCAGATGCGGCGAAGGCAAGGTCGTCAGTTATATACCCTGGCAGATGTTCCACCGGGCCGCGAGGTCCAGGTTACCGGCTATGGTGAGCTGAACAGCGGCCAGCGGCAGCATTTACAGGCATATGGCTTGCTGCCCGGAAGGCGGGTGAAGGTGCTGTCCCAGAATCCGGTGACTATCGTGCAGGTGGAGCAGACTGAGCTGGCATTCGAAAGAAACGTCGCTGCCCGGGTGCTGGTAGGGGATTAATTTTGTAGATTCATTGTGGATTTTCTGGTAGGGGCGGCTCGCGAGCCTCGCCTTGGGTCCCTATAAAAGATGATACCCCGTTAGTAGTGGCACGGGGATAAATCACTTTGCTATGGACTTTATCTTGCTAGAAGTACACTTTTTGGCTTTCGCTGAATTGAAATGCGGTCTTGGTCGACAGTATATTACATAACTTATTTGCAATATAATCAATCATATCAAGGCAGAAATACGGCATAATTGCAGTATATCAAGGGTCTGCATAATAAATAGTTAGGCTCAACAAAATCATCTATCTGCAGGGGGAAATACATTGCCACAATTAGTCGAACGCAAACTCAGCGCCAATGAATTGAACGAGTTTTCGCAATTCGCTGACATGGGTCGAGAACTCTTAGGAATCGATACGAAAAATGTACCTCCCGCCCAGATTGTGGAGGCTGTGGATGACTATGTTTACAAGCTTCAGAAAAAGTATAGCAATCCCCTTAAACAGGTAATATCAAAAAGGCCTGACGTTATCGACATCGCGCTGGCTTTGGGTATCGTATGGGGCAATCAACTTGTTCGACTCCAGAAGTGGCAGTGGACTTTCATCGTAAGCACCGAAGGAGAGAGCTTCGGCGTTGCGTCGTTAAACCGTTCGATGATCATCTATCCGACATATTACTTGAAAGCGTGTCTTGAGGATCCTCGGATTGATTGTGTAGCCGCTTTGTCATTCAACATGCTCGCCGCAGGTTCAATTCCAAAATTCGCTGAAAACGAGTATAAGGATGTGCTTAAGGGAGTTCTCAGAATCGTGCCAAGAGCATGATATATAGGCTTAACACAGCGTGCACCCGCCGCCGACAATTTTCGTCTTTCGTAAGTCTTGCTTATTATTTCTCCGTGCTTCCGTGGTAATTTTTCCCCTCGATTGCCGTGGAAAGTTCATCCAACAAATCATCCAGATCCACCTCGTAATTGCGCGCCACATCCTCCAGGGTGTCGAACGGCGCCATCAGGCAGCCGATGCAGGCAAAACGCCGCCGCAAAAAGACTGCGGTGGTCTGCGGCCAGTTTGCGAACAGGCGATCGACTGTCAGGGTGGGGGAGAGGGTTTCTTCCATTTCCTTTCATTAATCCTACGCCGCAGAGGAATGGCTTACTTTGTGGAAGAGCAAAGACCGGGCATGTCACGCGTCAGGTCTGGCCATGTTGCGCGCCTATTTCCGTCGAATTGACGGACACTTCAGCAGGTATATGCTAGAATCAGAGTATGTTCCCAACCGCCGAACCATCCCAGACTCCCTCCATCGAATCATCGCTTTTTGCCGGACTGACCGACGTCGAAGCAGCCCGGGTGCGCAGCGCTGCCAGGTCGGTGCGCAAGCCATCCGGCGGGGTGTTTTTCATGCAGGGCGACCCGGCTGACGCGGTTTACCAGATCGAAAGCGGCCGCGTGCGTCTGTCACAGGTGACCACCGAGGGCCAGCAGATTTTACTGCGTGTCATTGGCCCGGATACCGTCTTTGGAGCGATTGCGCTGGCCGGGGTGGACGCTTACCCGGTAACGGCTGAGGCGGCCGAAGAATGTGCTGTGCTGGTCTGGCCGCGTTCCACGCTGCTGGGATTGATCGAACAGATGCCAAAACTGGCGATCAATGCCATTTCGTTGATGGCCGGGCACGTGCAGGAGTTTCAGGACCGTTTTCGCGAGATGGCCACGCAGCGCGTCGAGCGCCGGCTGGCGCGCACCCTGTTACGGTTGGCATCACAGACCGGGCGCAAGACCGATGAGGGGGTATTGATCGATCTGGCGCTAACCCGGCAGGACCTGGCAGAAATGACCGGAACCACGCTGTATACCGTCAGCCGCATCCTTTCACAGTGGGAATCGCAGGGGCTGGTACGATCCGGCCGAGAGCGGGTGGTCATCCGTTTCCCGCACGGCCTGGTCAAAATCGCCGAGGACCTGGGCGGGGAAGTGTAACAAGTCTTCCGAATTAAGATTCTAGATTTAAAAACAGAGGCCACAAAGATTCTTTTCCTTTTTCGCGCCCTTCGCGTTTTAATCTTGAATTTCATAATTTCACTCTGTGCAGCCACTCAACCAGTAAACAAATGCTTTCTCCGTACCTCCGTGGTTCATGTATATTCTTAAATTTCGTGTAGCTGAATATTTCGGTTGATTTTGCACCTTCCACTCAGCAGGGCAGGGGAGCGGCACGAATGTTGCATGGAAAGGCTCTATCATCACGGTCAATGTTACGATTGGGAGGAATGCAATGAAGAAAAAATTTGGGATGTTGCGTTTTATCGCGGGGTTTTATAAGATCCTTGGCATTCTTTTGGCTGTCGTCAGCATACTGGCAGCCATTGGTGTATTACTGAGCAGCATACTGGGTGGGGCAATCCTTGAAGGTTTCAGCGGCGATCTTGGGCTGCAGGGCCTGACCGCCGTGGGCGGCATTTTAGGCGGGATCCTGTCTGCTGTTGTGATCCTTATCGGCGGCGGACTGGCTGCCATCTGTCATTTTGCAATTGGTGAAGCCATCATGGTTTTCCTGGCGATCGAAGAGAACACCCGCGCCACGGCAGGTCTGTTGACCCGGCAGGGGTAAGCGGGCGTGACACGTGACACGTGACACGTGACACGCCTCACTCCATCCCTTCGTTCGCGATTGCGCTATCTTCCACATAGCGGCGCGGCATGGCCAATGACGACCACCCGCCGGCCTGCTGCAACCGGAAAGGATCCGTGCCGGCGCGGGCAGCATTCGTCGCCCAGGTATGCCGGCAGTCATGCGCAGACAGGCCTGCGATGCCCAGCGCTTTGCCAAGTTCAGCTACCCGCTGAGAGATGCCGCGGGTGGTCAGCGCGTTGCTGCCAAGTAATTTACCACCCTTGCGGACTGAACGCAGCAGCGGCGCGGTGGGGGATTCAGCGGCAATAAATTTCGTATAGCTTAGTGAAGCGCGCCTGGAATCAGCGCTCAAGCGGTGAAACTGCGTCTTTGCCACCTTGGACCGGTAGAATTTAAGCAATCCGGTGCTTAAATCCAGGGCTTCGATGGTCAGCGCGGTTAATTCGCCGGCCCGCAGGCCATGATCCAGTAGCAGCGCCATCAACAACGCATCCCGACAGCCCTGGGCGGTGTCCAGCGGTTGGTTTTTGAGCGCAGCCGCCTGTTCGAGGGAAAGTGTAACCGGGGTTTCTTTTTTAAGGCCAACGCGCGTCGTTGGTCGCCGGGCATCGATGCGGCGTTTTTCACGGCGTGAATATCCCTGTACCGAGCGAATCAGCGCATATTCTTCCGCTGAAAGCGTTCCAGCCTGAAACGCCAGTCGGGCGTAAGATTTGAGCGTTGACAGGCGCACATTTACCGAAGCGACCGCATACCCTTCCTTCAATTGCCATTTTACAAAGGCTTCCACCAGCCCCCAGGTGACTCCGCGCCAGGCTTCCGGGTCAGTAGTCAGGTCGCTGATTTCGCGGACATGCACCGTGTAGAGAAACTCGCCGAACAGCGCCAGATCTGCATCCTGGCGTCGTACCGTCTGCGCCGAAAGCCGCGAGCGGTAATCCGCAAAACGATGTTTTGCCGCGGCCCGGCTGGCTGCGCTGCCAGCTTCTTGTAGAATGGTCGGCAGAGTTAACTGGTGTTGTTTGGCAGAGAGGCTCTTTTTGGCAGTCATATGGCTGAAATCCTCTATTACTTCTGATTTGTATAAATAATCAGAAGCAATATATAACCATTATACAGAAAATAAAACGCATGTCAAGTGCCACTTTTTGTTTCTCAAGTCACTTGCACCTGGCACAGACACTTGACGCGCTGCTCAGTTTCCGCAGTACAATTTAATCTCTTGGAGGTCTGCGTACTGGACTGTGGGAAAGGAGACGTCCCCATGCAAGCTAATCCTGCGCGTTACCGCTCATTGCCCTTCATTTTCAGCGGCGTGCTGCTGTTGCTTAGTTATGGTTTGAACCAACGGCAAATGGCCGTCCGGAATATGCTCTCTGCCGAATTCAACTGGTTGCCGTTCATATCTTTTTCCGTGATTGCCCCGCTGCTCTTTGCGCTATTCAGCCTGCCGCTGTTCGCATCCGTTTTCAACCAACGTCTGACTCCAACCGGCAGCTTGATCTTGCTGCTCGTCGGGCTGCTGGTGGGGCTGCTGCCTGTCTGGACGGTATTTACTGGACTTGGTATTTTGGTGCAGGCAACGGTCAGCGGTTATCTGCCGTTAGCGGGGGCATTCATCGCCGCAGCCGGTTTTGGCGGGCTGGTATTGCCGGAGAAAACCGCCTGAGTACCCGCCCCCCTCACCCTGCCTCTCCCCGAAAATGGGGAGAGGAATCTTTCTCCGTGGCATGACACTTGATACTCCCTTCAGTCGCTCACCGCGCCGACATCCTCCACCCGGGCGCGGGCCGGCTGCCGCGTAAACGTGATCAGCGCCACCGAAGCCAGGATGATCACGGCTGCCACCAGCATACGCGCGGTGATCGTCTCGTTGGCAAGTAAAACGCCCAGGAAGATCGCCACCACGGGGTTGACATACGCATAAGTGGACACCAGCGTGGTTGGAGCTGCCCGCAGCAGCCAGGTGTAGCTGGCAAAACCGACCAGCGAACCGAAGAAAATCAAGTACAAAAAGCCAAGCAGCGAGCGGGTCGAAACCGCCGCCAGGTTGACCTGGCCAAACTCCCCGGTAATCCCTGCAAGCACAATCGACCCTAATCCGCCTACGATCATCTCCATGCCTGTGCCGAGCAATGGCGACTCCGGCAGGGCAGCCTCGCGCGAATAGAGTGAACCCCTCGCCCATAGCAGCGCGCCAAACAGCAATGCCGCCGCGCCAATGGGATCGATCCGATTAGCGCTCAACTCGCCCGGCCCGACCAGCAGCGCGATGCCGCCAAACCCGGTCAACACGCCGGCAAAGGCCAGCCAGGATGGGCGTTTGGATTTATCGCGGTAGCGCCCGCCAATCCAATCGAGCAGGACCATCCACAGCGGCACCGCGCCCACCAGCAGCGCTGTCACCGCTGACGGAACGGTTTTTTCTGCCCACGAGACCAGGCCATTCCCGCCGGTCAACAGCAGCAGACCAACGACCGCCGCGCTGCGCCAGTTTACCCGGGTTGGCGCCGGTGCGCCGCGCAGCCGCATAATGGCATAAAGGATTACGCCGGCGATGAAATTGCGCACTCCTACCATGAGAAATGGCGGGATGGTCTCGACCGCGAAGCGGATCGCCAGGTAGGTGGAGCCCCAGATGACATAAATGCTCAACATCCCGAGCCAAACGGAGGTCGGGATTTCGGTTTTTCGAGCGGTTGCCTGCATAAATACCTCTATTCTGTGATGAGCCCCCGAGAAACAATAAGCAGTAATTTTACTACCGACTTTGGCCATGGTGCGTGGATGAACGGTGTCATCCTGAGGAGCGAAGCGACCGAAGGATCTCATAGCCACATGCTCCGCTGCGCTTGCTGGCCTGCATTTCTGTGACGAGCCTCTGAAAAACAATGATAGCAATCTTACTACCGACTTTGGCCATGCATGGTGCGTGGATGAACGGTGTCATCCCGCTCCATACCCACAGTACACTCCGTACCCTGAGCCTGTCGAAGGGAGCGGAGCCCGTCGGGCTTCGACAAGCTCAGCCACCATGCGAAGGGCAACGGCCGGATTCCCACAGCGCGAAATTGCCTTTCGCGTGGACAAACTGAAAGTTTGTCCTACAAAAGCTCTCCAAACATCCCGCTCCATACCCACACCCACAGGGTGCCCTGCGGGCAGTACACTCCGTTCCCTGAGCCCGTCAAAGGGCATGCGCTTGCTGGCCTGCATTTCTGTGACGGCAATCTTACTACCGACTTTGGCCATGCATGGTGCATGGATGAAACAGTGTCATCCTGAGGAGCAAAGCGACCGAAGGATCTCACAGGCACATGCTTCGCAAGTGCGGGCAGTCGACGCCTTAGTTACCTGCCCGGTCGAAAAAATCCTGTTTTTATCATGTATAATTATTAATACCTTCCGTCCACTTTTCCACCGGACGGCAATCCCCCTCGCCCGCAGTTGGTCAAAGCGGGAGCCGCGGGTTACCCATTAAGCTCAGCGCGGCTCTTATCAGTTCCTCATTGGCATTCTGGCCAGATAAATTCGATATTTTGTCTGCACGAAATGGCTATACGAAGTTTTAAAGGAGAAATGATGGCCGCATTAATGGGGATAGCAGCCCCAAACCGTGAAGCTGACCTGAACGCGATGCTCACAAAAATAGCGTACCGTGGCTCCGCCGCCTCTATTTTCCCCAATTCCTCCACAACCATTGGCTTGCTGCTGCCTGATCATCTAAAAAGCGCAGCCACCAATCCCCATAAGTTTGAAGCCAGCGCCGGCTGCGGCCATTTTGCTAAAGCCAGCCTTAACAGCACTGGCCTGAGCCTGTCTCGCGACCTGGTTGGCTTCGTCCCGTTGTACTACGGGTACGACGCGCAGGGTGTTCTGATTTTCGCCAGTGAAGTCAAGGCGCTGCTGCCCTTCTCGCAAGAGGTGTACGAACTGCAACCCGGCGCTACCCTGGCAAACGGTCGGGTGATCTCGCCGGCCGCGCCTGCAACCGTCGAGTTGCTCAGCTTGCCGCCCGAAGAAATCGCAGCTCAACTGAGCCGGCTTCTGGAACAAGCCGTAAAATCGCGCGCCGATACTGCCCCCCAATTCGGCTGCCTGCTGTCCGGCGGTCTGGATTCCTCCGTCGTCGCTGCGCTCGCCCGGCCCTACCGAGAAAAAATGCACACCTTTGCCGCCGGCGTCGTTGGCGCTCCCGACTTACATTATGCCCGGTACGCAGCCGAATTTCTCAAGGCAGAGCACCACGAGTGCAGTGTAACTTTAAACGAGATGTTGGCTGTCTTGCCCGATGTAATCTACCATATGGAAACGTTTGACGCGCTGCTGCTTCGCTCTTCCATCCTGCATTATCTCGCATCGCAGCAGGCGATTGACTACGTCCCGGCGCTATTTTCCGGCGAGGGCGGCGACGAATTGTTTGCCGGCTACGATTATCTGAAGATTTTGCCCATTGCTCAGTTGGCGCAGGAATTGGACGATATTACCGGCAGGCTGCACAATACGGCGCTGCAACGCGTGGACCGCTGCATCCAGGCTCATGGCATCACTGGCTGGGTGCCAATTCTGGACCCGGAAGTAATGTCGTTCGCCAGCCGCATTCCCGTGGAGTATAAACTGCGCCAGGGTGTGGAAAAATGGATATTGCGCAAAGTGGCTGAACCACTGCTGCCCGTTGAAATTGTTCACCGCCCCAAAGCCAAATTCTGGCAGGGCGGCGGGGTTGGCGACCTGCTTGCCAATCATGCCAATCAGGCCATTTCAGACCACGACTTCTTTGCCGAGCGCCGGCTGCCAAATGGCTGGACCTTACACTCCAAAGAGGAGCTGTTATATTACCGGATATTCAAAGAACACTTTGGCGAACTGGATCACCTCGACTGGGTCGGGCGAACGAAAGGCGCTCCGGTTCAGTACCCGGCTGTATAAAGAATTCGCACATAAAAAATGGAAATGACCTTCCTCACCTCCCCCGCCAGCGCTGTTCTGCTGCCAATTCTCATCTTCCTCGCGCGCGTCTTTGATGTGACTCTGGGTACAGTGCGCATTATTTTCATTGCGCACGGCAAGAAATTTCTAGCCCCCCTGCTCGGGTTCGTCGAGACGTTCGCGTGGATTATGGTACTCAGCCAGGTTGCGTATTCTATCCACGGTATTTGGGCATTTGTCGGCTACGCAGCCGGCTTTGCCATTGCCGATGTACCGCAAGTAAGCGACGGTCGCGGCGCCATCCCATCACCCCAAACTTGGCGCAGCACCCAGGCTCGCATCCAGGCACCGTTTATCACCTTTCAAGGAGGAAATCATGCCCCCGACCATTCCCGAACGTCTGCAGGATTTGCTCACCCGCCAGAAGCGGGCATTTGCCATGCTGGCGCTGGTTAAAAAGGACAACACGCCCCAAGTAACCCCGGTCTGGTTTGATTTTGACGGGCAGCAATTCATCTTCAATACTGCCCGCGGCCGATTGAAGGATAAGATCCTGCGGAGGCATCCACGGGTGGCGTTTGTCATCCTGGACCCGGAAAACTCGTACCGCTACCTGCAGGTTTTTGGCCAGGTGGTGGCAGAAACCGAAGAGAACGCCCGCGCGCAAATTGAAGACCTGAACGAAAAATATCACGGCAGTCGGGATTATCCCAACCGCCCCGGCGAGGTGCGGGTCACCTACCGGGTGGAGCCAGACAGATATTACCCGCCCGTATGAGCATGGTCGCGGTCGTAGATCGGACAAACCGGGGAGGCTGCCAAAGGGCGTCACCCAGAGGGTCACCTGAAGGCAGTTCCACGGGGTCGCAAGCAAGGAGCAAAGCATGAAAACAATTGTTGCCGGCGCCCTGGGTGAATGCGTCCACGTTGCCGGCGTGTCCAATTTCCTGCGGCTGGCTGAACTGGCCGGCTGGCGCACCGTTTTCCTCGGCCCGGCGGTCCCCATCGACCAGTTTTTAGCTGCCGCCCGCCGCGAAAAGGCGGATCTGGTCGGCGTCTCCTACCGGCTGACGCCAGAGACCGGCGAGCGCTTGCTGGGCGAATTTGCCGAAGCAGCCGACGAGCTGCGCGCGGCCGGGGTGCGCTTTGCCTTTGGCGGCACTCCACCCGTCGCCCGGCGCGCCAGAGCCAGCGGTTTCTTCGAGCAGGTTTTCGACGGCTCGCAGCCTGAAGAGGAGGTATTGGCTTACCTGCGCGGTGAAGTCGCGGGAACGCCAACCGGACAGGATTACCCGCAAACGGCCATCGCTCGCCGGGTATGGAAAGCCCCCTACCCCCTCCTGCGCCACCACTTTGGCCTGCCAACCATGGCGGAAACGCTGGACGGTATCCGTCAGATCGCCGAGGCGCGGGTGCTGGATGTAATCTCCCTGGGCACCGATCAGGATGCGCAGGAGAACTTTTTCCATCCCGAGCGCCAGAATCCGCGCCGTACCGGCGCTGGCGGCGTTCCCGTGCGCTCACCCGATGACTATGCGAAACTTTACGCTGCCTCCCGCACCGGAAACCATCCCCTGCTGCGCACCTACTCCGGCACGGACGACTTTATCCGCCTGGCCGAAATGTATACGGAAACGATTCATAACGCCTGGTGCGCCATCCCTCTCTTCTGGTTCAACCAGATGGACGGGCGCGGGCCGTGGGATTTGGCCGGCTCGATCGAGCAGCACCAGCAGGTGATGGCCTGGTACGGCCAGCGCGGCATCCCGGTGGAACTCAATGAGCCGCACCACTGGGGCATGCGCGACGCCCCGGATGTGGTTTACGTAGCCGCCGGTTACCTCTCGGCTTACAACGCCAAAGCCGCCGGTGTGCGCGACTACATTGCCCAGTTGATGTTCAATTCGCCGCCCGGCCTCTCGGATGCCATGGATCTGGCCAAAATGCTGGCGATTCTGGAGCTGATCGCTCCGCTGGCCGGGGCGGATTTTCGCATCTGGGAGCAGACGCGCACCGGATTGCTGTCGTATCCGCTGGACTTGCCGGCCGCGCGCGCCCACCTGGCAGCCAGCATTTACCTGCAAATGGCGCTGCGGCCAGACATCATCCATATCGTCGGCTATACCGAGGCCGATCATGCTGCCACCGCCGCCGATGTGATCGAATCAGCGCTCATGGCGCGCCGGGTGATCGAAAACGCGCTGCGCGGCGCCCCGGACCTGACTGCCGACCCGCTCGTCCAGGCGCGCAAAGCCCATTTGATCGCTGAGACGCGCGTGACCCTGGCAGCCATCCGCAGCCTGGGCGATCCGGAAGGCGCGGATCCCCTCACCGAACCGGCAGTGTTGGCCAAAGCAGTCACCACTGGCATTTTGGACGCCCCGCAACTGCGCAGCAACCGCTTTGGACGCGGCACAGTGCGCACGCGTATCATCGGCGGCGCCTGCCTGGCGGTGGACGAAGCCGGCCAGCCGCTGCCGGAAGCGCAACGCATCGAGCAATTATTTTCTTCGAAGGAGCAAGCAGCATGACCACAGAAGCATTCCGTTACACAATTATCGGCGCCGGCAACGGCGGGAAAGCCATGGCAGCACACCTGGCGTTAATGGGCGCCGAAGTGACGCTCCACAACCGCACTTTCAGCCATATCGAGGCAATCAGTCGCCGCGGCGGCATCGAGCTGGAGTCATACGAAGGCGGCCCGCGCGGTTTTGGCGAACTCAAACACGTAACCTCTGAAATCAGCGAGGCAGTGGAGGGCGCCGAAGTTCTGATGGTGGTAGTACCGTCTTCAGCGCACGCCGATATCGCTGCAAAGATGGCCCCCTACCTGAAGGACGGGCAGACGGTCATCCTGCATCCCGGGCGAACGCTTGGCGCTATCGAGTTCGATGCCGTGCTGCGCCGCAGCGGATGCACCGCCGACATCAACCTGGCTGAAACCGAGACTTTTATTTACGCTTCGCGCTCCGAAGGTCCGGCACAGGCGCGCATCTTCCGCATCAAAGACGCGGTGCCGCTGGCTGCTCTGCCCGCGACCCGCACCGAGCGCATTCTGGAGCAGATCCGCGGCGTCTACCCGCAGTACATCGACGGAGTCAATGTGCTGCAAACCGGCCTGAACAACATGGGCGCCATCTTCCACCCTGCATTGACCATCCTCAATGCCGGCTGGATCGAGGCGACCAACGGCGATTTCGAGTTCTACATCGACGGGGTGACGCCTTCGGTGGCGCGGGTGCTGGAGGTGCTCGACCGCGAGCGGGTGACGGTCGCCTCGGCGCTTGGCATCCGGGCGCGCACGGCGCTGGACTGGCTGGAGCTGGCCTACAACGTCGCCGGCGACACCCTGCTGGAGCGCATCCACAACCAGACCGGGTATTACGGCATCAAAGCCCCCGCCACGTTGAATCACCGCTATATCTTCGAGGAAATTCCGATGAGCCTGGTGCCCATGGCCGCCCTGGGTGAGCGCTACGGCGTCTCGACCAACGGGATCAACAGCCTGATCCGCCTGGCCTGCATCATTCACAGCACGGATTACTGGCGCCGCGGCCGGACGATCGACAAGCTCGGCATCCAGGGGTTGTCGGTCACCGAACTGACCGCCTTCGCCCTGACCGGCGAGCGCGCAGTGGCATAAGGCTGTGCCAGGTGCCAGGTGTCAAGTGCCAGGTGCCGGGTGTCAAGTGCCAGGTGCCAGGTGTCAAGGCTTTGATCGCGCAGCGGCTGTAGGGGCGCGCATCGCGCGCCCGCGCTTTGATCGCGCCGGTCTCCGCCCACACCCACAGGGCCCTGCCAACGCTGACCCAGGTCGTGCAACTTTGGCCATCCAATTGGCGTATACTCTATTTGTGCACCAATGCACGATAACCCGGAACCAGGAGTACCCCATGTCTGAAATCGATTTGCTTGTGCAAGACTTTTTATCTCAGAAAAAAATCGCCGTCGTTGGCATATCGGATAAACGCGAAACCGGATGCAATCTGGCTTACCACAAATTCAAAGGTGCCGGCTATGATGTCGCGGCCGTCAATCCACACCTGACGTCTTTCGAAGGCGATCCTTGCTATCCGGATCTCCAATCAATCCCCGGGAAACCGGATGCGGTGTTTATTCTCGCCAATCCCGGTGTCTCAGAGCGAATCGTCCGGGAGTGCGTTGACCTGGGCGTAAAGCACGTTTGGATGCACTGCCTGATGGGCACCAAACCAGGTATGGGGGCGCAGATGACAAGCGTTTCACCCGAGGCAGTGCGCATCTGCCGCGACAACGGGATCAAAGTGATCCCCGGCGGCTGCCCCAATCAATTCCTCAAGCCGGATTTCGGCCACGGCATGATGCGGGTAATGAACCGCGCGTTTGGTTTATACAAAATCAGCTAAATTCCACGCTCTTTGCTGCTGGAATTTGAACTCATAACTTCGCCTGTGGAGATGCAGGAATGAAGCGGATTCTCGTCACATATGCAACCATGGCCGGATCGACCACGGAAGTGGCTCAGGCGGTGGGGAATGCGATCGCCAGGAGCGGCCTGCAGGTGGATGTCCTGCCACTCAACCAGGTGAAGAATATCGAGGGCTATGGCGGTGTGGTGGTTGGCGCGCCTATGATCATGGGGTACCACCGCGCAGCTTTGCGCTTCCTCAGGAAATACCGGAGCACCTTGCAACGGATCCCTCTGGCGGTATTCGTGACGGCGATGAGCGTAACCAGGACGGGCGAAAAGAGCGCGGGCGATGCGCCCGTGTATCTGGACGATAAGCTGGCCAAAGGTCCTAAAAATGTTGGAAAGCTGACCTTCAGAGAACGCTATGCCAGGCTTTCGAACTATTTGCAGCCGATTCTAAGGGCAGTGCGGCCGGTCAAACCGGTCAGTATTGGGGTTTTCGGCGGCCGGCTGGAATACGGCCGGTTGAAGTGGTGGGCGGTATTGTTCGTCATGCTGTTCATCCAGGCGCCGGCCAGAGATCTGCGCGACTGGGCAGCGATTCAGGCCTGGTCCGCGGGTTTACCGGCAGCGTTTGAGCTTGCGGAAACGAAAACCGCGCAGCGGCTGTAGGGGCGCGCGACGAGGTCTGTGCATCCCCGCCCACACCCACAGGGCGCCCTGCGGGCAGGGCGCTCTGCGAGCGAGCGAAGCGAGAGGGAGTGCGGGAAGGGCACGGGAGCGCCGGATCGCGCTGGCAGGGCACTCTGTGATGAGCCTGCCGAAGCCATACATCCAGGAAGCTGGGCGGGAGGGCATGGAAGCCCTCCCCTACTTGGCGGTCTTTGCGTTCTCGCGTCAAGCGCACTGTGTGTTGTGATTAAATATTGAGCCGGCATGGGATTGCGGGCGCGCAATACCTCTCGCTTCGCTCGGGGATGCACAGACCGCAATGCGCGCCCCTACCGCCGCTGCGCGGTAATTAAACTGACTACGCTCCCCTACGGCCGCCGGTACACCCGCACGTGCCAGGCGAGGGTGCTATGCTGGTAAGCCGGCGTGAAACCGCCGGCGCGAATGATGCGGTCGATTTCCGCGACTGGATGAATGTAGGCCACGTACAGGCTCTTTTGCGCCTTGAAGACCCAATTCATCAGCTTCAATCCCTGGCGGATGACCCACCAGTCCCTGGGAAACACCAGGGCATAAACCTTTCCAGCCTTGCCGACCGATTTTCCGATCAACTCCCGGTAATCCGGGTAGCAGCACACCACCCGGTCGAGCGTGACGATGTCCGCGCCCGGCACATCGTCCGCCAGCGCGACAAAATCGCCGTGCAGCCAGCCGAGACGCTCGCTCAACCCCTGGCGGGCGGCTTCCTGCCGGGCGGCATCCAGATACGCACTGGAGATTTCGACGCTGGTAGCAGACGCGGCGCCGCTTTTCAGAAGGTCGAGCTGAATCACGCCCAGGCCGCCGCCAATATCCAGCAGAGTCTGTCCCCCCACCCCAAGGTCGAGCAGCGCCTGGATCAACAGCGCAGTGGTGCGCTGTTTTTTCCCGCGGCGCAGTGCCGCCAGATCAGATTTCACCCATTTTTGAGTCTCATGCTCCAAACCAACGCATTGTGAACAGCCCATAACGGTCTCCGATCCAATATATGAGCGGTTATATCACATTTTGGGGGCTAAAAAAGGTCAATATATTGGCTATGCGCAATTCGATGATCGAGAAACATCCGCCCTTGCGAGAGGTATGTGTCTAAGAATTAAAAAATAAACGCGGAGGTTGTTCGGTTTTCTTCGCGTTCTTTGTGTTCTTAGCGGGCTGTTCGCATTAATTTTGAATGCCGGGCAGCGTGAACCAGAACTGGCTGCCCTCGCCCGGTATGCCGTTGCTGACCACGCCCACTTCGCCGCCCAGTTTTTCCACAATGCGACGCACAATCGAAAGCCCCAACCCGTGCCCGGCAGCGCGAGTGGTATTCAGGCGGCTGAAATCCTGGAACAATTTGCCTTGATCTTCCGGGGCAACCCCAATGCCGTTGTCTTGCACCCAAAAACGCGCCATTCCACCGGGCAGCATCTCGCCGCGAACCTCTACCACCGGTGGTTTCCCTCCGTAGCGCACCGCATTGCTGATCAAGTTGACCCACACTTCTTCCACCCACGGCCCGTGACCGCGCGCCGCCGGCCATTCCGAGGCCACATTCAACTGCGCGCCGGAGCCTTCCAGCATAAATCCCACCCGTTTTACGGCTTCTGTCAGGATCTGGTCCATCTTTAACGTAGTGAGCTCTACCTCTTGACTGCGCAATGAGGCCAGCGTCAGCAGTTCCATGATGATCGAGTTGGCTTTTTGACCGGTCTGACGGATCTGCCCGGTGAGGTTCAAAGCCTCATCGGCGCCTTCCAGTTTCACCAGCACCGAATCCAGCATAAATGACAGGATCTCCAGCGACTGCAGCGGCGTTTTCAGGTCATGCGCCACCATGTGCGCGAAGGCGTTCAGGTCATTAATAAGCTGTTCGCGCTCCTCGATCTCACGCTGCAACTGCAGGTTGGCTGCCAGCAGCGCCTGCTCGGCCTGGTTGCGCTCATGCACCTCTTGCTTGAGGGCCACATTCTTCAACTGCTCGATCTCGGCTTCGCGCCGCGCAGCTTCGACCTGGTATACCACCTCCAGGTTCTTCAGGCGGGTCTCAGCTTCATCGTTAAACACCTGTTCTTTGATCTGGTGAAAGCATTCGTAATGGTAAAGCGCCCGCTGGAATTGCCCGACTTTGTTGTGCACCGAGGACAGCAACTGATGGACTTCCACCAGGCGGCCTTTTGCGCCAATTTCCTCGGCCAGTTCCAAAGCCTGTTTGAGCGTAGTCAACGCCTGGTCAGTGTGATTCTGGTCGGCATTGACGCTGGCGATGTGCAGCAGCGAGCCAATGGTCTCATAGCGCAGGGCAATCTTGCGCGAAAGCGCCAGCGCGCCGCTGTAGCATTCCAGCGCCCGAACGTATTCCCGGTTGGATTGATATACCGTGCCGAGCGTGTTGAGCACTTCGGCTTCGCCCTGCATTTCGCCCAACTCGCGGTAAAGCTTCAAACTCTTTTGACCGGCAGCCAGCGCATCATCCGGGCTTTCCAGTCGGCAATAGACATTACAGATATTGTCCAGCGCCTCGGCCTGGGTGCGTAAATCTCCCACGCTCTCTGCGATTTGCAGGGTTTTGAGCAGGTACGGCAAGGCGCGATTGTGCTCCTGCCGCAAAATGTAGATGGTCGCCAGGTTATTGAGCAGCGCGCCTTCCAGCTCGCGTTCTTCGGTCAGACGCGCAAGTTCAAGGCCTTTCAGCGTGTATTGCAGCGCATTGACGAATGAAGATAAATACAGGTAAACCGCGCCAATTTGCGCATAAACGGTGATCCGGTCGCGCCGGTCCTCGATTTTTTCGTAGAGCGTCAGGGCTTCCAGCAACACCCGCAGCGCTTCCTCGTACTCCCCCACCTGGGTATGCAGCGCGCCAAGATTGCGCAGCGATTCGGCCAACCCGCGAATGTAGATCGGGTCGCCGGCCGCCTCCCCCGCCTCCAGTTGCTGCACCTGCTTGGTCAGTGAAATGGCGCGCGAGACATCCCGATAGCGCAGCTTGAGCGCCAGCGTATTGATGGTCTCAATTTTGTCCTGCAGCTCACTGGCTGATGCAAGATGAACTTCGAGCTCAAGAATTGGATCTACCATATTTCCTCACCAGCGGCGATTATAACACCCACCCTGGAGCCTTTGCGTGTATTTATTATATTAACACTGTTTTTCACAGGCGTGGCTTACAGTCAGCTTGCATTTATTTGGTTTTTAAATTTTACTACACGAAGTTCGAATGTGTCCAGAGAACATCGAACTTGCTTGCAGAATATAGATCAAGATATTTAGTCCGGCGCCGTTGAATGGAACGAAACAGACTCGCAGGTTCAGCCGGGCATGAAAGCTGTGTGATCAACGCCACCCTGCTCCGGCTGACCAGGCCGCCTGGTCAGCCTTTTGGTTGGCGGAAACAGCGGCACAGGCGGACCAAAGGTCATATTGCCATGAGCGAAAAAGTTCGAGGACACGGATAAAGCGGTTAAATGGATGCACCTCGGGCCGCCCGCCCTATTTTCACCCGCATGGAACCGAAAACCGCCAGCCTGATCCGGGCGCAAGCGCGCGCGATCCGTGTCCGGTTTTGTTCTAATATCCAGCATAGAACACCACATCCACCCCCATATATAGGGGTATAGAACAGGCTGCGGTTTTCGTCGATTGCCAGGCCAAAGCCTATAGTAGAACACTGGCTATACATATCTATGCGCATGGTATCTTTTGACCTGTTCTATGCGCCCAAACTAGAACGCGGCTGGAGCGTGTAGCTGGCTGGCAGCCTGCGTGCAAGATTTGCAACCAGGCCAACAGGCGGGTTTTGCCTTCAGCCCGGCAGGAAATTTCTGCATTCAGGAACCCGGCGGGCAAAATTTGCACTTCAAGAGCGTGCAAAATCTGCACGTCTTCAGAGTGCAAAAATTGCACGTGATTCTATTAACGACTCTTTTAACGACTTAAACAACTTTTAAAGATATTAAGCCCCTGCCCCGCTCGAACCTCAACACGGTGTATTGTACCGGCGTCTTTGCGAGCAGGTCCTCTGTGGGATGCGTGAGGCTGGCGCCCTGCCGCTATGGTTATCACTCTGTTTACAGGGCATCCTGAGAGGAAGCGAGGCAAATATCTCCTGGCTAAGCGCCGGGATGCTTCACTTCGTTCAGCATGACAATAGCGAACTCATCCCCCTGCGCAACGCAATGGCGCAGCATCCTTTGGATCGCGAAGCATCCTGTGGAAGGGTCTCCACACCGAATAAAAAGATGATTCTTCCATGGGCGATAGGCCACGATACCCTATCGCGGATTGCTGCACCGCCGTCCGATCCGCGCTAACAACCGATGAATACGCTACCTGGCGCCTGGCTTGAACTACCGGATCTTTCCACCCCCAGGCAATTGCACCTTTTGACGGGTTGCATTAAACAGTACAAATGTTCTATAATATATTCAAGGTTTTCTTCAGCAAAAAGGAGTGGAAATGAAGTCCAAAATACCCATCGACCCACCGCCTTATGACGGAATTTCGCGCCCCGTACGCCGCCTGCCAGACTGCCTGCCGCGCCAGTCGGAGCTGGACAAAGATCTCGCCCATCTGCATGATTCGGTCATCACGGCGGCTTTACCGCAGTCCGGGCCGGAAACTCTGGGGGACGCGTTGATCATCCTAAGCGCCGTCTGTGATGCCCTGCTGCGCCTGACGCGGGTGCTCCGCACCTATGAGGCGCTGAAATCTGCCGGCGAGCCGGTGGCTGCCGAGTTGGAAAAAGCGCTGCAGGGCATCTCTCGCGACCTGTACCGGCTCGATTTGCCGGCTGGCGGTAGTTTTCGCTTGATGGATGCCGGCCAGGGGGAGATTGCAGCCGATCGATAATCCGGGAACACGCTCACTCACCGGTCCGCTCCCGTTTCCGTTTTCAATGGCGGATACCAGACCGTGGTGTCAACCCCTTTGTGGCCCCTGCCCTGCCGCTGCGCTGTTAGACGGTTCGCCGGGCCTCATCGACCAGGTAGATGGTTTTGCAGTTCGGGCATACCAGGTACCAGGCGTAATAGTATGCCTGGCCTGGCTTGATTTTTCGGCTTGGGGTTTGCCTGACGACCGGAGTGCCACATTTGCGGCACGGCTGCCCGGCGCGGTTGACTGCGCCTACCCTGCGCGCTGCAGCGGGTTTCTCGGGCGCTGTGGGAGGCTGTATCTCACCTGGTGCGCTCTGACCTCCATCGAACAGCCCTGGCTGGTCGTGCGGGCCCGTGGGCGCTTTACCGGCGTTATTCGGCGTATCCTGACTGGTTTCATAGCCTTCATCGGCCGGCAACCCTTTGCGCGACGCAGCGCGCGTGGCCAACTGATCGGCGCGTTCGTTTTCCGGGTGCCCGGCGTGACCGCGCAGCCACACCCAGCTAACGGTGTGCCGCGTGATCGCTGCCAGCAACCGCGCCCACAGGTCGGCGTTGGGAGTCGGCCGGTTTTTCGTCTGTCGCCAGCCCCTGGCGCGCCACTGCTCGGCCCAACCGCGGGTGATGCCCTCCACCAGGTAGCGCGAATCAGAATGCAGGTGGATGTTGGCCGGCCCGTCCAGCGACTCAAGCGCGGCAATGGCAGCATACAGCTCCATGCGGTTGTTGGTCGTCAAGCGGAAACCGCCGGACAGTTCGCGCGTCCGGCCGCCGCTGCGCACCAGCGCTGCCCAGCCGCCCGGACCGGGATTGCCCAGGCTGGCGCCGTCGGTGTAAATGTGGATTTCGGGAGAGGTCGGGTGGGGGTTGTCTTTTACCACGGAGGCACGGAGTTCACGGAGAAAATCTTAAACATAAAGAGGGTGAATTTAACGGCACAATTTTCGCGGGTCAGGTGTCGCGGGAACCGCTCTGCACGTGACACGGTAAACACCTGCACCGATTATAATATCCCCCATTGAAAGGATGTGGATAATGCCCGAACCGGCTGGCATGGAATTTCCGACATTTTTCCGTCTGCGGGTGGTTGGCCGCAATGACGGCGACTTTGCCGCTTTCCTGCTGGAGCGTCTGCTACCCTTCATCCCTGAACTGCAGCCCGAGCACCTGGAAGTGCGCGAGAGCGGCGGCGGCAAATACCTGGCTGTCCATATAGAATTTTTTGCCCAATCGCGCGAGCAGATGGATGACATCTACGGCGATCTCGCGGGCCACGAGCGGGTGTTGTGGGTGATGTAGCGGCCACGTGCCAGGTGCCACGTGCCAGGTGCAAGAATTTCCTCTCCCTGGGAGGGAGAGGTAAGGTGAGGGTGTTGGCACGTGACACATCACTAAAGCCCCTCTCCGTGTCCTCCGAAGTTCAATTCCATCTTCGCGTAGTTAATAGTTTCGAGAATTAACTCCAGTTTTTATTTCTTCCCTAAAACGGATCCCAAAATCCCCCTCCCCTGCTGAGTGATAAAAAAGCCCCAAATTATTCGCATAGTTTACGATTATCAGGCGTGAAATCGTATTTTTTTGTCTCGAAACGCCTTCCATGATAAACTATGACTAAAATAGTCCAATAATTTTAACGGATCGGAGGCGCGATGATTCAATTTCGGCTTGCTCTTGGGTTGATTTTGCTGGGATTGCTCTTCGCCTGTGCCTTTCCGCTCCCTGAATCTGGGCTTCAACCGATCCCTGTCCCCCGGTACTCCACGGGTGAGCCTGGGCTTCGACAAACTCAGCCACCGGGCGAAGGGATGTCAACGACACTGATCCCTGTCCCCGGGTACTCCACGGGTGAGCCTGGGCTTCGACAAACTCAGCTACCGGGCGAAGGGCTGCCACCGGGCGAAGGGCTGCCCACGACACCGTTCCCTGTCCCAGGACACTCTGCGAGTGAGCCTGGGCTTCGACAAGCTCAGCCACCGGGCGAAGGGCAGCCACCGGGCGAAGGGATGCCCACGGCCGAAGCGCCAGGCGCCCTGGTGCTCCGCACTTTGTCCGAGGAGCAGCAGCGCCCCAGCTACTACGTATTTTCGAATTACCCCTACCTGACCGACGGCTCCTCTGCCAAAACTGCATTTGCCTTCAACCAGGCCGTCGAAGGGCAGCTCCTCCAGCAACTGGCGCTCTTCAAAATTGATCTGGCATCCTTTCGCAGCGAATCCTTCAGCTTTTCCCATCCCTCCACCTTTCTCTCCGGTTTTCAAATCCACACAGCCACCCGGGAGCTGGTCAGCCTGGAGATGGACCTTTCGATCTATCACGCCGGCGCAGCCCACCCCCTGCCCTCCACCCTGACCGTCACCTTTTCGCTCGAAGACGGTCAATCACTGGCCCTGGCCGATTTGTTCGTTCCCGGCGCAGCCTATCTTGACCGCCTGGCCAAGCTGGCAGCCGGTCAATTGCGGGAACGCGGTACGCTCCTGTTTGACGAAGGTATCGCGCCCACCGCGGAGAATTTCGCCCACTGGGTGGTCACCCCTCACGGCCTGACTTTGATCTTCGATGTAAATCAGGTCGGCCCCTACGCGGCTGGCGTCCAGCGCGTCACAATCCCATTCGATCAATTGACCGGCCTGCTGGTGGACGGCGCGCCGCCGCCCGGTCTCAGCGCCGCGCCGCTGACCGTCGAACGCATGCTCATGCCCATTCAACTCCCTGACCCGGCGCAACTGGAAGCTTAGGCTCAGCCCCGGCTCGATCGGGGAAGGCTGATGTCCCTCAGGGCATCTTTGAATTGACTCCTCCTCCAAAATCGGAGATTTTGGGAAGGCGATGCCCCGAGCCTGCCGAGGGGTTGGGAGGGGGTCGCAATCTCACGTCATATTAAAATCATGGCATGCCCCCAATTCAAACCAAAAATCAAACCCGCGCCAATGCCCGCCAACTCCGCCGCGACCAAACTTTGGCTGAAACCAAATTATGGCTTGCCCTTCGCTCGCACCAGTTGGAAAATATCCATTTTCGCCGCCAGCATCCGATTGGTAATTACATCGTTGATTTTTGCGCCCCGCAGGCGAAATTGATCATCGAACTGGACGGCAGCCAGCACCTCGAGCAGCAGGAGTATGACGCCGAGCGCACCGATTTTCTGGAATCAAAAGGCTACCGGGTGCTGCGGTTTTGGAACAGGGATGTGTTGAATAATCTGGACGGCGTGATGATCATGATTCTGGATGCCGTAAACCCTGACCCCACCCTACCCTCCCCATTTTGAAAATGGAGAGGGTGCTGCCTGCGGCAGTCCCAGACCATCTCAAGACCTGCGGTCAGTCTGCGCGCTCGGTCGATCACAGATCGCCCTGCCCGCAGGGCACCCTGTGGGTGTGGGCGGAGACCGGCGCGATCGGGGAAGGCTGATGTCCCTCAGGGCATCTTTGAATTGACTTCTCCTCCAAAATCGGAGATTTTGGGGGAGGCTGGGAGGGGGTCGCAATCCCACGTCATATTAAAATCATGGCATGCCCCCAATTCAAACCAAAAATCAAACCCGCGCCAATGCCCGCCAACTCCGCCGTGACCAGACTTTGGCTGAAACCAAATTATGGCTTGCCCTTCGCTCGCACCAGTTGGAAAATATCCATTTTCGCCGCCAGCATCCCATTGGAAATTACATCGTTGATTTTTGCGCCCCGCAGGCGAAATTGATCATCGAACTGGACGGCGGCCAGCACCTCGAGCAAGCGGATTATGACGCCGAGCGCACCGAATTCCTGGAATCAAAAGGCTTTCGGGTGCTGCGGTTTTGGAACAGTGATGTCATGGAAAATCTGGACGGCGTGATGATCATGATTCTGGATGCCGTAAACCCTGACCCCACCCTACCCTCCCCATTTTGAAGTTCAAAAATGGAGAGGGTGCTGCCTGCGGCAGTCCCAGACCATCTCAAGACCTGCGGTCAGTCTGCGCGTCGGTCTGGAGACCGGCGCGATCGGGGAAGGCTAATGTCATCCTGAATGCTCCGTCCAGTCGTTACCCTGATCGCCTAAACTCGTAAGGGGCATGAAGGATCTCGGGATCAACCAGTTTCTTCGCTGTCCGGAACATCATCAGGCGCTCACTTGCAAAGCAATTTGTGAACGGCAGGACTTGGTGCCTGACCGAAGGTCCGCGCAGACTGACCGCAGGTCTTGAGATGGTCTGGGACTGCCGCAGGCAGCTCCCTCTCCATTTCGCGAACTTTGCGTCCCCCTGTGGGATGGGCTTCAAAATGGGGAGGGCTGGGTGGGGTCCCCCTCCACAATCCTGATCTCCTCGGCCGTCAGCCCGTACAATTCATACACCAGGTTGTCGATCTGGCGGTCGGTGGCTTGAATGTGACGCTCCAGCCGTTCCTTTTTGTCGTGCAAACTTGCCGCAGGCAGCTACCTCCCCGATCGCGCCGGTCTCCAGACCGAGCGCGCAGACTGACCGCAGGTCTTGAGATGGTCTGGGACTGCCGCAGGCAGCTCCCTCTCCATTTCGCGAACTTTGCGTCCCCTTGTGGGATGACCTTCAAAATGGGGAGGGCTGGGTGGGGTCCCCCTCCACAATCCTGATCTCCTCCGCCGTCAACCCGTACAACTCATACACCAGGGTATCGATCTGACGGTCGGTGGCCTGAATTTGACGCTCCAACCGCTCCTTCTCGTCGGGTAGCCGGGCGGCCGCGGACTGTTTGTGCAGCGCCAGCATGTTCTCCACCAGGCTGACCATGCGGTCGTGGCGTTTGACGTCGGCGGGGTTGGCGAAATCAATGGTGCGGATGGGAAGATTAGATATAAACCTAGATTCATAGCTAAACCACCTGCCCTTCATGGTTGTCGCAACTTTCTGGAGAAACCATTCCAATAACTTACTATTCAATAATCCTAGAATGTACTCACGAGAATAATCCTGGGAGATTAGGATTCCATAACCACCTGCTGTGCCTCCAGTAAAAAAAATATCGCCCGTTTCATCTAAGGAAAAAGATGAATGAGGTGCAATATCTGGCGTAAATATTTTAGGTTGCTGCATTACATCCAAATTTTTTGGATATATGTACCCATACCATTTGCTTCCTCGCATTTTTCCATTTTCACGGTTTTCTAAATAACTTTTATTCGCTACCAAATATTTCCAAGTTAACGGGAATAATATCTTGAATTGTTTTTCTGGAAGAAGACTATATCCTTTTCCTTCTTGATGCACATATGGAAATAAAATTAATCGATCGGTTTTAGAAAGGTGGAATCGATCACTATCTCCACCTTTTATTAATGGATGCATCAGGTTTGCTTCAACAACATAAGTTTCATCTTTTTCCTTTGAAAATATTTTTACAAGCGTACCATTGCGTTCTAGTTGAGTGACAATAAATATTTTGTCTGCGCTTGTTTTTATCCCTTGAAAGATCCTTGGAGCAACATCGGTTAGTTTTACCGGCAATTGATTAATCTTTGCGAATAAATCAGCATCTTTTCCAACCTCAAAATTCCAAGCTGCGCTGTTCACCGTACCCGAGTCAACCAACCCAACCAAACCTTTTATTCCATTTTGCCAGGTATTAAGGTCATTTACTTTTTCAAATTCAATATTATCCCAACCGTCTTTACCTAAAAACATTAGGCATGTGTAAGTTGTCGCGTTTTCAAATATCTGTTGGTCGCTAAAATGGACAACCTTGGATAGATATTTACCTTCAGCTAACAATCTCCGTAAAGGCTGACCATATTGTGCATTGAAAAACTTGTGCGGCAAAATAAAACCTAAACGTCCCTCTGAATTAAGCAGGCTCAGCCCTTTTTCGACAAAGACGACATAAATGTCATAATTGCCCTTACTGGCCGCAACATAACGCTGCTTATAAAATTCAACTTCCGTTGGCGCCCATTCCTTCATCGCCTGAATACGGATATACGGCGGATTGCCAATCACGGCGTCGAATCCTCCATCCCGGAACACCTGCGGGAAGGCCGTCTGCCAGTCGAAGGCATTCACCCGGTACTGCTCCTCGCTGTCGAACATGGTCAACTGCTGGTTGTCGTAATAATCCGGGCCGATCAGCGAGTTGCCGCACTTAATGTTTTCGCCCAGGTCGGGCAGAATGCGCTCGGTCAGCAATCCCAATTGCCCGGGGTTCTCCACCACTTTCAGCAGCAGCGACAGCTTGGTCACCTCCACCGCCTGGGCGTCGATATCCACGCCAAAGATGTGGCTGGTGAGGATCTCCTTCTTCTTCTCCATGGTCAACTGCCAGGCGCCGTTATTCTCGAAAACCGGCGTGTTCTTGCCCCTCCCCCATTTGGCCGGGTCGTGCTGCATGTACCAGTCCAGGTGCCAGTCCAGCAGATACTGGTAGGCGCCCAGCAGGAAGGATCCGGAGCCGCAGGCCGGGTCGAGCACCCGCAGCGGGGCGTGTTTGAGCGATTCGGGGTCCTCGTCCTTGAGCAGCTCGCCGACGGTGTTTTTGACGATGTACTCCACAATGTAGGTGGGCGTGTAATACACTCCGCCGGCCTTGCGCACCTCGGGCTTTTCCTCCACTTTGGCCTGGTGAGCGGCGGTCAGGCGGATCACCTTGCCCAAAAAGCGTTCGTACACCTGCCCCAGGATGTCGGCGGGGATGTATTTGAAGGCATACGGGCTTTTGGGATAATACAGGTTGGCCAGGATGTCCTTGAGCACCCTGTCATCGATTTTGAGGGTCGGGGTGAGCGTGTCGGGGTGCGAGGACTGGCCTTTTTCGGCGCTAAAGTGGAACAGCCCGGAATTGTATTTTTGGTCGGCCTGGCGGAACAAGGCCAGCAGGTCAGAATACACCTCTTTGCCGTCGGTGGCGTCGCGCAGCGCGTTCTCGGCCTCGATGCCGCGTTCCTCGCAGATGCGCAGGAAGATGATGCGGTCGATGGTCAACTGCACAGCGCTGTTCAACTGGCGGGTGGTCAGCGCGGGGTTGCGCAGGGCGATGTTGCGCGCCAATTCCTCGCGCCAGCGCTCCATTTCCACCAAAAAGGCATCGTCCACATCCGCCGTGCCGCGTTTGCCCTTGAGTCCCACCGCAAACTGGTCGAGCGAGCCCTGGTGCACCGCCTGGTGGGAGAACAGACGGTAGAGTTCGTCCCATTTGCTCACGTATTCCTGGTACGAGAACAATTTCACCCGGCCTATGTGCGCCGGGTCGCCGTGGACGGGTTTGGCGCGGCAGTCATACACCGCCAACTGCTCGAAATCGCTCAGGATGCTGACCGGAATCTTGGCCGACCAGGCGTAGCGCCGGATTTGGAAAGCCGGATCGGGGTTGCTCTCGATGTTGACCGCCGGTTTTTTGGCCTCCAGGAAGAAGAGGATATTGCCGCCGGATTGAAAAGCGTAATCGGCGGCTTTGGCCTGGCCCTCCACCTCGACCGACCGCTCGTGGATCACCTCGCGGAATTTCTCGGAGTAATTCCGGCGGTTGGTCAGGTCCCAACCCAGGGCTTCGAAGAGCGGGTCGAGGAAGTCGCGGCGCAGTTGGGTTTCGTTATAGTGGCCGGAGCGGTAAGCGGCGCGCTGCCCGTGAAAGCGCTCGACCAGCGCGATGATTTCCGGCGGCGCGGTGCTGATTGGCGTGGATGATTCCTGGTCGGTCATGTGATTCTCCCCGGGGATGCCCCCTGCTCAAGTATAGGAGCGGAATGGAAACTGTGTCAAGTGCTGCGGGGTGCTGGGCGACCCGGCGATGAGAACATAATTGTCTCCCCTAAAATCCACGGTTTTGGGATTTTGGGGGAGGCGATGCCCCGAGCCTGCCGAGGGGTTGGAGGGGGTCATCTTAACATGCATTACACGTCTCTACAGCCCGCCCAGCGGCCGTGGGATTGCGCGCCCGCAATCTCCGGCCGGCATAACATTCAACATTAGAACACAATTCCATAATCGGGAACTGTCTCAAAAGAATAAATTTGTCATTTATTTCACCACATATGCGGGATGGGGTGGAACCCATCCCCTTGTATATTAGGGGTATGCTAAAGAGACAAGGACACCGGTCAGGTCAGTGAGAGTGAATCTGTCCATTCCCTTAGGCAATAAGCCTGCA
>Ga0074195_1000400_pt1 | contig 90715 bp, 85 predicted proteins | sample EPASupsiteHSE623_FD_64525 | JGI IMG/M metagenome (GOLD analysis project Ga0074195, IMG submission 64525) | Bioremediated contaminated groundwater from EPA Superfund site, New Mexico - Sample HSE6-23 | ecosystem: Environmental > Aquatic > Deep subsurface > Groundwater > Contaminated ...
TGTCGAGTGGGGGGTCGCGGCGACTTCGTTCTTTCTTGCATCCGGGGCACATCCGGGGTCCGGGGAAGTGAAAGTGTATGTTCTCGAAATGCTCATGATCACTGGGTTTTCCAGAATGAGGTGAAGGATTTGGGTGGTTTGCTGGTACGCGCAGATCTAGGCGGGGCAGCAGAGCTTTTCGGCGAGGGTCGGCCTACGGCATAGGGCTCTTTCATCCGCTACTCCTTGATCGTTGTAACCAGCGCACTGCATGTCGGCCGGGTTACAAAGACCTGGCACTCCGAAAACCGATGAAGGGGTACCGGTCGCCCGGAGAGTGGCCGAGACGGCTGGAGCACCGTTCGAAATTCACGAACTGCCACGACCCCCCACGCAACGCACGCAGTTCGCCCTGATGGGGCCCGGTCGGATCTCGATCCGGACAGTCCGTGTCTATGTAGGAATGGGGGCTCCTCCACAGATGGACGGGACTACTGTTTATCCAGTTCGAGCACCACTGACAGACGTTACCGGTCATGTCCTCGAGTCCGAAGGGGCTCGACCCGTTCGGAAACAGACCGACCGGGCTCGTTCGGCCGAGCCCGCCATGCTCCGTATTGCACCGATCCTTGTCGAACGAGTCTCCCCATGGATACTCGCGGCGATCGTGATCGCCGCGCGCCGCCCGCTCCCACTCCGCCTCGGTCGGGAGCCGGTACGGCCGATCCGGTGTCGATTCATTCACGGTCCGCCACCGACAGTACGCTTCGGCCTCGTACCACGAGACACACACGATTGGGAAGTTCGGTCCGTTCCATTCATGGTTGCTCCAGAACCAAGGCTCACGAACATCATTCTCCGCCCGCCACGCCCACCCCTCCTCGCTCCAGAACCGTTGATCGAGATATCCGCCCTCGTCGACGAACGGCCGAAAGTCCTGATTCGTGGTCAGGTACCGGTCGATCGCGTACGGCCGGGTCAGCGTGATCTGACGAGCCGGTCGCTCGTTGGCGTGCGCTACATTGGAATCGCTCCCTTGCCAGAACCTGCCGGGCTCGATCACGACCATCCGGTCGGACGCCACGAGTCGAGGATCTCCCCACGCCCCGACTATCTCGAGACACCCAAACCGAATCGGAAGCAGGTCAGGATCGGTCAACCGGCCCGTCACAGCCACGACTCTCGCGGCATCTTCCGGCTCGGGCGATCGACCGAGAAGGCCGACGAGCCACTGGCGCGCCAAGGCCTTGGATCCCTCTTCCTCGTCAAGCCAGTATTCGACAAGAGGCGGGCAATCCCACTCCTCCGGTATCTCGAGCAAAGAGGGCGTGCGACTGGCAAACAGGACCATTCGGCATCTCTTCCAGCACCCCGCGAGTGTCGAAAGCAGCCACAGAGAGAAATCGGAGTCGCCACTTGGATCGTCCAAGAGCAAGACCGCATGACCGCGCTCGAGTAAACTCGAAACCATATGCCTCGACGGTGCCGCCGATCCGAACTCCTCGGAAATCGATCCGGAAATGTACTCGATGACCGAATCGAGTCGAGCCCGCAGCTCTCGCTGGTCGGACGTCTCTATAAAGCAAAATTTTGGGGGTTCTCGGACCGTGATCAAGATGGGAATAGGCGGCCCGTCCGCTGAGGATTCCTGTTCGCGAACCGTTCTCTCGTCGCTCGCCGCGGCCCGGCTCAGCCATAAAGCCACGTACTTGAGGAATAGAGCTCTTCCGGATAGCGGGGCACCCAAGACAACTACGCGACGACGTCGGCGCAGAATCTCCAAAAAGGCCGTTGGACCGCTCTCCATATCAGGATTCGCCATGGACGGAAAGATCCACGGCCTTTGATCGTCGGCCTCTTTGTCGGTCTCGGCCCATCCCATCGGCACGAAGATGTCCCCGAGCGGAGAGAGTTCGGTGTCTGTCGAAATCGGCCACGGTCGCTCGGCTCTTCTCATCGGAACGTAGACATCCTCGAGCTCCACGCGGATCGGTGTGGGATTGTCGCACCCCCCGCATTGGCCGACGATCGTGGAGCATCGCTCTCCCACGCGCCTGAGGTAGAGCCCCCAATCGGGATTAGCCCCATCGACACTTTCCATTGGGAGGACCCCCTTTCGGCGAAGGCTCATCGAGCACTTCATATCCACGACCCTCTCCTTGCCATTTTGAGCTATGACCCGATACTGCGCAAGCGTGGTCTGGAGGGCGCAGTGCAGGTCTACAAAGTGCTCCGATTGGGAAGGAACGTCAGTCTACGAGCGTTGACCCAGAACGCCCAGCCCATCGTGACGCCGAACAGGATCAGAGTCGCCAGCCAGGCAAACGTCCTGCCGCGCCGCGTCATGCCATCGTCATCAGACGCCCATGAGGTTTATACGTCGGCGCATGATACAATCGAAGGCGGTGGTGCTCCTCAACCGGGCCAAAGGACTCTGACGCCTCGAAGTGCTCACTCTCGCAGGAAAACCGATCGAGTTCCCGTGCATGCTGGCTCCCATGGCCGGTGTCACCGATTCCCCGTTCCGCATTCTCATGCGTGAGTTGGGGGCCGGTGTCCTCATCTCGGAGCTCGTCTCCTGTCAAGGCATCGTTCGCAGAGCCAAGAAGACTCTGGACATGCTTCGGTTTTCGGATCGAGAACGTCCCTTGGGTCTCCAGATCTTCGGAGATGACTCCTTTTCCCTCGCCCAGGCTGCCGGTGAAGTGGAGCGTCTGGGAGCCGACTTCGTGGATCTCAACTTGGGATGTCCTGTTCCGAAGGTGGTTAAGAAGGGCGGGGGTGTCGCCTGGATGCGAAGCCCCTCCAAGCTGGAGGCGATGGTGCGCATGGTTCGTCGAGCCGTTGCGATTCCCGTGACGGTCAAAATGCGCGCTGGCTGGGATGACGCGGAGCGCAACGCGCCGGACTGTACCAAGGCCGTAAGCGAAGCGGGCGTCGCATGGGTCGCGATCCACGGGCGGACAAGGGCCCAGGGCTATCAAGGGAAGGCTGATTGGGAGCTCATCGCCCGCTGCAAGCAGGTTTCTGGCGTGCCCGTGGTTGGAAACGGCGACATCATGACGGCCGAAGGCGCTCTGGAACGGCTCTCCACGAGCGGCTGCGACGGAGTGATGATCGGTCGGGGCATCCTTCGAGACCCGTGGCTCTTCGCGCGGATCCGTGCCCTGCGGTCCGGCGGGTCCTCTCGCGATGTCCGCGGCGACTTCGTGTCGTTGCTCCGTCGGCATCGGCAGCTTCTCGAAGAAGCCGGTGGCGGGCGCACCGCCGCCATGCACCTCAGGAAGTTCGCGGCCTGGTACTCCCATGGCTATCCCCGTTCGGCTCCGTTTCGCCGTCAGATTTTTCTGGTCCCGACTCTGGACGACGTCGAGAGTCTGGCTGTGTCCTTCTTCGAAAGCGTTCGCCACCTGGACGTGGAGGACAAAGAAAGCCTTTTCTTCATGAGTTCCGGTCATGGTTAGCACGACAACTCGATATCTCAAAAACGGACGGCTCAAATCCAACCGGACGAAGAAGGCGCGGGCCCTCTCCGCCGGTCTCTGTCGTCCACATGGAACACGAATCTCGCCACCCGACAGGCCCTCATCCTCGTGATAGACAATCCTTGACACGGTGCGGTTTTCTGGGTATCTCGTACGGGTCGGTGGCGGCTCAATCCCGGGGCGATCCACATCCTGCCAGTGGGTGGAGGTCAGGTCTCGTAAAAAAAAGGCTTGGGCCCCACCTTGTCGTACTCCTGGACACGTTCAAGCCGGTGTGTCCGGCCGGACTCTCGACAAGAGGCAGAGTGGTAATCTCATGAGCACCATCCGTCCTTTTCGCGCGCTCAGGCCTACTCCCGAATCTGTGGATCGGGTCGCGGCCGTACCCTACGATGTCGTCAACACGGACGAGGCTCGGGCCCTGGCGAGCGATAATCCTCTGAGCTTTCTCCATGTCTCCAGGGCGGAAATCGGCCTGCCTGGCACGACCGACCCCTATTCCGAGGTCGTCTACTCCACGGCAGCCAAGAATTTCCACACCCTTCGCCAGAGTGCGCCTCTGATCGTCGAGGACACGGAGGCTTTCTACTTTTATCGGCTCAAGATGGGATCCCACGTCCAGACAGGCCTCGTCGCAGGCTATTCCGTGGACGAGTACGATTCCGACCTCATCAAGAAACACGAACGCACCAGAAAGGAAAAGGAGGACGACAGGACCCGCCACATCACCACTTTGAAGGCGCAGACAGGGCCGGTGTTCCTCACGTACCGTGCGTCACGAGCCGTGGACGAAGTGTCAGACCAAGTCACGAGTCAGCCTCCGCTCTACGATTTCACGGCCGCGGACGGCGTGCGTCACTCGGCCTGGAAGGTCACAGGACAGCCCGCCGAGAGGCTTGTGGACGCATTTGGCCGGATTCCTCGTCTCTACATCGCCGACGGTCACCACAGAGCGGCAAGCGCTGCCCGGACAAGGAAAGCCTTGAAGGACAGGGGCGAGACCTCCCCGGAAGCCGATTGGATGCTGGCTGTCGCCTTTCCTGACAACCAGATGCAGATCATGCCCTACAACCGCGTTGTGAAGGATCTCTGCGTCCGGTCACCCGAAGCCTTTCTCGCGGAGGTCAAGGCGCGTTTGGCGATGGTTGCCGGAGAACCTGGCTCCGTTCGGAAGGGAGAGGTCTGCATGTATCTGTCCGGTAAGTGGTACACGTTCTCTCTCAAAGGAGTCGCCCGGGAGGCTGTGTCCGATGTCGCGGCCGCCCTCGATGTGAGTCTCCTCCAGTCGCGTCTCCTGGCTCCACTCCTCAAAATCGAGGATCCGAGAACCGACAAGCGGATCGATTTTGTCGGTGGCATCCGGGGCATCGGTGAGCTCGAACGTCTGGTGAACGAGGGGAAAGCCGCCGTCGCGTTTTCCATGTGCCCTGTCACTGTTGACGACCTGATGAAGATCGCCGACGCCGGGCAGATCATGCCGCCGAAGTCGACATGGTTTGAGCCGAAGCTGAGGGACGGACTGTTCTGTCACCTGCTCTGACTCTGATGGGGAGAGAGTTTGTCAAGGCCGGACTCGTGTCGCGAGGCCGCGGCAAGGCACCGGCCTCCGGACGGTTCAGAGGAATGGGTCAATCATGAAAGTGCTCATCGCGGACAAATTTGAGAAAAGCGGGATCGACGGACTCAAGTCGATCGGGTGTGAGGTCATTTTCCAGCCCGACCTCAAGGAAATGGCGCTCGCAGAGGCCATCCATTCGACAGGCTGTGACGTTCTCGTGGTCCGATCGACCAATGTGACGGGTGAGATGCTGCAGCGCGGCCGGCTTTCTCTCATCGTGCGGGCCGGAGCGGGGTACAACACCATCGACGTCAAAGCCGCCTCCAGCCGTGGAATCTATGTATCCAACTGTCCGGGCAAAAACTCGATCGCTGTGGCGGAGCTGGCGTTTGGCCTCATGATCGCGCTCGACCGGCGGATCCCGGACAACGTCGCGGAGCTTCGAGCCGGCAAGTGGAACAAAAAAGAGTACTCCAAGGCTGGCGGTCTCCACGGAAGGACCCTGGGTCTGCTCGGCTTTGGAAACATCGCGCAGGAGATGGCCAAGCGCGCTCAGGCCTTTGGCATGAATCTGGTTCTCTGGAGCGAGATGGGCGTCGCTATCGGACGGGACAGGATCCCGGTCGATCTGCCGATCTTGGTCCGGTTCCGGCCTGCTTCCGGATCGTTGATCGAACCCCAGATCGAAGTGGTCTCGAACCCCGCCGAGGTGGCGGCCAAATGCGACGTTTTGAGCGTGCATCTTGCCTCCAGCCCCAAGACGAAGGGGATCGTGAACGCGGACGTCCTGAGCAAGTTGAAGCCAGGGGCCCTGTTCATCAACACCGCCCGGGCTGATGTCGTGGACTACGCAGCCCTCGAATCGGTCGTACGGGAGAAATCCATCCGGGTTGCCCTCGACGTCTACGCCAAGGAGCCGGCGACAGCCACCGCAGAGTTCGAGGATCCGATCGTCAAGCTCCCAGGCGTCTACGGAACGCACCACATCGGGGCTTCCACCGATCAGGCTCAAGAGGCCATCGCTGACGAGACCGTGAGGATTGTGAAGACCTACCTCGATTCCGGGCGGGTTCTCAATGTGGTCAACACGAGCCATAAAACCCGGGCGACCCACGTCCTCGTGGTGAGAGCTCGAAATCGGCCCGGAGTCCTGGCCGATGTCTTTGCTCGACTGAAAGAGGCACAGATCAACGCGGAGGAGACTGAGGCCTCCATTTTTGATGGCTCAGAGGCTGCCGTGGCTCGAGTCAATCTCGACGCCGAGCCGGCCAGCAGCCTTCTGGACGCGATCCAGAAAGGAAACCAGGAGATTTTCGACCTTCACCTGGTCGCTTTGAACAAGGACTAGCCGGAAGGGGCCGGCGAGTGCTCGACGAACAAGGCAGGAAAGGACATATGGTGACCAACCGCATCTTCAACTTCTCTCCGGGACCGTCCGTGCTACCTCTTCCCGTACTCGAAGAGGTCCAAAAGGACATGGTGTCGCTTCCTGGGGTCGGCATGTCGATCCTGGAGATCAGCCACCGGTCCAAGACCTTCGATGCAATCATCCAAGGCGCAGAGGCCGACATTCGAAAGCTGGCCAACATCCCATCCAACTACCAGATCCTGTTCCTCCAGGGCGGCGCGAGTCTCCAGTTCAGCATGGTGCCCATGAACCTGCTGGGGCCCGGAGCCGTGGCCGATTACATTGTGACCGGCTCCTGGGCTCAGAAGGCATTGAAAGAAGCCAAGAAACTTGGATCGGCCAACGTGGCGGCCACGACGGAAACCGACAAGTTCGCGCGGATTCCCAGGCAGGAAGAGATCAAGCTCACTCCTGGTGCTGCCTACATCCACATGACCTCCAACAACACGATCTACGGGACCGAGTGGCACTCCTTGCCGGACGTGAAGGACATCCCCCTGGTGAGTGACACCTCCTCCGACATGTTCAGCCGGCCCATTGACGTGTCAAAGCACGCGTTGATCTACGCCGGGGCGCAGAAGAACCTGGGACCTGCAGGCGTCACCCTCGTGATCGTCCGGGACGACATGATCAAGCGATCGCCGACCACGCTTCCCACGATGCTGAGCTACGCCACCCACGCCGAGAACAAGTCGCTCTATAACACCCCACCCGTCCTCCCCATCTACGTGCTGGGCCTCGTGATGAAATGGCTCGTCAAGCAGGGCGGGCTCGAGGCGATCGAGAAGATGAACAAGCGCAAGGGGGGAAAGCTGTACGCAGAGATCGATCGCACCGGTTTCTACCGAGGACATGCCCAGAAGGACAGCCGATCGTTGATGAACGTCACGTTCCGTCTTCCCAACGAAGAGCTCGAGAAGCTCTTCATCAAGGAATCGACGGCGGCCGGTCTGGATGCTCTCAAGGGCCACCGCTCCGTGGGCGGCTTACGGGCTTCCCTCTACAACGCCTTCCCGGAGGCCGGAGTGGACGCTCTCGTGCAATTCATGAAGGATTTCGAGAAGAAGCACGGTTGATCTGGAATCGTTGCGTGGAGCCAGGTTCCACGTTTTCGAACCGGTCCCCCCTGATCGTGAGAAACGGCAGGGGGGCCGTTCTATAACCCAATATCCATAGCCGCCTTCCACGCCCGGAAGGTCAGGCCCGGAAGGTCAGGCCCGGAAGGTCAGGCCCGGAAGGTCAGGGAGAAGTGTGGACGAACCGTCGGACAACCAGTCGATTCCCAACCGAAGGACTGCGGCGAGTGTCCTCGTGGCCACCCAACTCCTTGGGGATTCGTTGTCCGTGGTCCTTTCGTTCTGGCTTGGCTGGGCTTCTTACCGGCTCTTGGGCTTTGCCAAGGACCCGCGTTCGCTCGAGTTCTACCTTGCCGTGAGCATTCCGGCGGCGATCGTAATGATCGCGGTGTATGAGCGGCTGGGCCTCTACAAACCGCAGGTCTCGGTCCTCAACATACGCGAGCACCGCGCCGTGATTCACGGAACCCTCGTCGGAGGGGTGACGTTTCTGGCCCTCTCGTTCTACTTTCGGGATCGTGACGGACGAGAGCTGTCCCGCCTCATCATTTCGTTCTCGTTCGTCTGGCTCGTTGGGCTCGCAAGCCTCTTCCGCATGGTTCTGCACAAGGCGTTGGAGGCCGGATTCCGCCGTGGCACCGGTTGTCGCAGAATCTTGATCTATGGTGCCGGCGGCATGGGGAGACAGCTCCTGAGGAGGCTCTCCGGTTGCCCTGAATTGGGGTTTTTTCCTGTCGGCTTCGTGGACGACAGAACCGAGCGCCAAGGAATCCTCATCCAGGGGCAGACAGGTAAGTCCCACACCCGGGTGAAGGTCCTGGGAACCGGGGAATCCCTTCCTGAACTGGTCCGGACGCACTCTGTCGACGAGGTGTTCATCGCAGTTCCCGGGGCAGGAACCGGTCGGGTCCGACGCATCTTCGAGTCGTGCCGAAAAGCCGGCGTCGAATACCGATTCGTTCCTCATCTGTATGGACTCTTTTTCCAGGAGCTGCAGATCGACACCTTCGACGGTATGCCGTTGGTCCGGCATCGTGAACTCCTGCCGCAGCCGATCTACGATCTGGTCAAGCGGCTGTTCGATATTGTCTTCGCCCTCGTGGCGCTCGTGATAACGGCGCCGGTTCTCGTCATCGCGGGTTGGCTCATCCGTCGTGACTCGGCAGGGCCTGCCCTTTTTGCCCAGGATCGTGTGGGGAAAAACGGGCGTTCGTTCCGGATGTACAAGATGAGGACGATGTATATCGAGACCCCGCAATACGAATTCCATCCGAAGCGAGGGGACGATCCACGTCTCACGCGCCTGGGGCGATGGCTTCGTCGGTTTTCCCTGGATGAGTTGCCCCAGTTCGTGAACGTTCTTCTGGGCGATATGTCGGTGGTGGGTCCTCGTCCGGAGATGCCATTCATCGTGGATCGCTACTCGGCCGAACAGAGGATTCGACTCAAGGTGAAACCGGGAATCACCGGTTTATGGCAGATCTCCGCTGATCGAAGCCGCATGATCCATCAGAACCTGGATTATGACCTCTTCTATGTCTTCAACCGAGGATTCCTCTTGGACCTCGTGATCATCTTGGAGACCGTCTTCTCAGTGGTTCGCGGAGTCGGCGCACGTTAGGAGCGGGCCGTCGGACGCATCGATCGGACCAAGTCCAGGAAGGTCCTTCGCGCCGGAGTGTCGCAAGTGAGATCCTGTCCGGACCATGGCGACTCGTATTCTGCCATCAGGACTGCTCCTCCTTCTGTTGTTCGGGCGAGCTCAGGCGTGGGGCGGTCGTATCCATCGATTCATCGCGTATCAGGCATTGAAGTCTGTCTGGCGAGAGCTTCCGGTCTCACCCCGCCAGGCATGGGCCATTCTTCAAGACGCCTCGGTGGCTCCCGACCTCAAGGGGCCGGGGCGCCTTCCTCCCTCTGCACACGTGTACCACCCGCCCGGGTTGACCCACACGAGTCTGCGGGGTCAGGCCCCGAACCGAGTGCAGAGTCTCGTCTGGAAACTCACCGGAGGGGAACCTTCGGACCGGGAGTTCGTGTACGAGTTGGGGCGTCTGTCTCATCTTGTCGGAGACCTGGCCCAACCGCTGCACACGGATGGTGGAGCCAAACATCCCCGGGAAAAGCGCGTCCATGCGCGCTACGAAAGGGATGTGGACCGGCTCGGCCCGAGGGGCACATCGATCGGAAAGGCCCCCGATCTCGGTGGAGGGAGCTGGAGCTCACGGGTCCAGCAATTGGCTCGACTGTCCCACGGCGGGTATTGCCCGATCCTCGACGCATATGACAGGAACGGGGGTTATCGGGACGTGGCCGATCTCACGCAGAAACAGATCGACACTGCAATTTCGGTGACGGCCGAGCTTTGGAGATACGTGCTGGCACGGCGGGGACGGGCAACCTATACTTGCCGTTTTGCTGCATGGATGTCCTACTTCCTGATCCTATGGGCGCTGATGTACTTCCGTAGGCGAGGCCCTGTGCGTCGTGAGGCCAGCCGGTGGCCGGGCGGGGGCTCGTCTCACCAGACCGTCTCGCTGTGTTGACGTTGTTGAATTGGCTGGGATCTGTTCTCGGTTGTTGACACAGACCGCCCGGCAATGTTATGGTGACACGGTCCGCAAAGCCCCGCCCGCCTGAAACTCGTGCCGTCGTTCCTTTCAGAGAGCACGGTTCCGCAAGATACCCGGCGGCGCGGTTCCGCGGCTGGACCCCCCAGGTGTGAGCGGGGATCCGTTCCCAAAGGTCAGATCCCACGACAAAGGGGCTTTTTCCTACAGAGGACATCAGAACAACGGCAGCGTCGGGTGTCTTTGATCACCCGGACGCGAGTCTCACCAAGGACCACCACCCCGTGCGGCCATTTCCCAGGGCAGTGAGTCCGTGTACGACCTCATTCATTCGTAAGGAGAAGCGGGATGTCAACAAAACGGCGCTTCGGTGACGAACCCACCAACCCGTCAGGAACCGAGGAGTCAGTCTCTGTCTCCCCTGCAAGGGCTGTTGCGAGCTCGAGCCACGCCGCGGCAACGGGTGAGGGGCGTGCGGCAAGAGAAGAGTCCGGTTGTGGGCCCCTGGAGGTGGCTGCTGGTGACCGAGCGGCCGCCTTCGATGGGAGCGATGTGAGTCCCCGCCACGACGGCGGGGTCGGGCGAGACCCAGGCGGTGGGCGCGAGCCATCGTCGAGAGAGGGGGGAGTTTTGAGGCCAGCCTCCTCTCGGACCGTTGAGCGGGCTGCAAGCGGTGAGCAAGGGGAGGGGAAGCCCCTTTCGAACGATGCAGAGAAACGCTCTGCGGCAGGCTCGAGATCGAACGGGACGTCGACACCTCGAGATGTCGGAGGTCGGCAACCGGGGGGCGGCAGTGCCAATTTCTCGGGGACGAGAGATCGGGGACAGGTCCTCGGTCCGCGCCCGGAGCGCGAGGCGCGTCCGGAACGTTTGGTCGAGGCCGGGGACCGTGGAGAGAGGCCGGAACGGGTGGAGCGACCCGAAAGACCGGATCGACCGGACCCAAGGATGGAACGACCGGCACGCCCGGAGAGGCCTGATCGGCCTGATCGGCCCGATCGGCCCGATCGGCCGGAGCGGAGCGATCGCAACGAACGTCCGGAGAGGCCTCAGCCGCATGAGCAAGCGCGGCACTTCGAGTTCCGCGAGCTGTTGAAGATGAGCCCGAAGGACCTGCTTCGCATCGGAAAGGAGAACGGGCTCAGGCTCGACCCGAGGATGCGCGTGGAGCTCATGGCGTACCAGTGCTACAAGGCGTCGCTGGAGAGCTGCACGAAGGGCGTAAACGTGGCCCTTGGGACCCTGGAGATCCTGCCGGACGGCTATGGCTTCCTCAGGACGAAGACGTATGTCATCGATGAGACGGATGTCTATGTTTCTCCGTCTCAGATCAAGCGGTTTGGACTGCGGACCGGTGATGTGGTTGTCGGCCAAGTGCGCCCCCCCAAGGAGAACGAAAGTTACCACGCCCTCTTGCGCGTCGAGGCGGTCAACTATATCGATCCCGAAGTGGCCAAGGTGCGACCGCACTTTGACGAGCTCATCCCCCTCTATCCCACGGAGAAGATCAACCTCGAGACCGAAGCGGACAAGATCTCAGCCCGGGTCGTCGACCTGATCTGTCCGATGGGGAAGGGGCAGCGTGGCCTTATCGTGGCGCCTCCGAAGGCCGGAAAGACGACCCTTCTTAAGGAGATCGCCAACGCCGTGGCCGCGAACCATCCGGAGATGCATAATTTCATCCTCCTCATCGATGAACGTCCTGAGGAGGTCACCGACATGCAGAGGTCGGTCTCCGCGGAAGTGGCCAGCTCCACCTTTGACGAGCCCATATCTAATCATCTGCGCGTTTCCGAGATGATCTTGGAAAAGGCAAAGAGGCTGGTCGAGCAGGGCGAGCACGTCATGATTCTCATGGACAGTCTGACCCGTCTGGCCCGTGCGTACAACATTTCGGTGCCCTCGAGCGGGCAGACTCTGTCTGGCGGAGTGAATCCCCATGCCCTGCACAAGCCGAAGCGGTTCTTCGGATCGGCTCGCAATGTGGAGTTCGGAGGGAGTCTCACGATCCTCGCAACCGCCTTGATCGACACGGGCAACAAGATGGACGACTTCATCTTCGAGGAGTTCAAGGGAACGGGCAACATGGAGTTGCACCTGGATCGAGAACTCTTCAACAAGCGCATCTTCCCATCGGTCGACATCAAGATGTCCGGCACTCGCAAGGAGGAGCTGCTTCTTCCGGACGATGTCATGAAGAAGCTTTGGGTGCTCAGGAAGGTATTCGCCAGTGTCTCCATCCAGGAAGCCGTGGAGATTCTCCTCAAGCATCTCAAGGCCACGAAGACGAATGCCGAATTCCTGACGAGCCTGAACAAAGCCGAGCTGATGCACGACTAGTCGTCTGTTTGTTGACAACGCAGCCAGTCGATGGTACAGTGCCTCCGTTCGTTCTGCAGTGAGTCTCTTGAGCCGATCGCGGGGATGGCTCCACGGCGCGAGGCAAGGCTCACAAGTGGTGAATTCCCATTCGGGGAGGTTCCCGAGCGGTCAAAGGGAACAGACTGTAAATCTGTCGGTTTATACCTTCGGAGGTTCGAATCCTCCCCTCCCCATCCCTGGTGCTCCGGTTCATAGGCCCACGTAGCTCAGTTGGTAGAGCGCATCCTTGGTAAGGATGAGGTTCATCGGTTCAATCCCGATCGTGGGCTCTTTCGTATCCCGGTCGGTTGTGGGATTTTTGACGGGTGGCGACCGGCCGTAGCCTGGATCGACAGGCATCAGCAAAAAATATTCCAGGGAGAGCAACTTCTATCGAAAGGCATTGACAGAGCCATTTTCCCATGCTAGCATCCCCGAGCCTCCGCTGGTTCGCGATGTCATGCTCGGATGTCTAGCGTGATGCGATTCCCCGCCCACGGCGGGCTGCTGGAGACGCCAAGGGGCGGCGGTGGGTGAGCCTCCAATCGAGAGGCACCTGTTGTCAGGCGGACTGACAGCGACTCCGTCGAGCGACTGAGACAGAGGGCTTCTGATCGGGAAGCACTTTAGGCGACGATCATGCGAAAGCAGATAATACTGGCTTGTACCGGGTGTCAGTCGAGGAACTACTCGACCTTCAAGAACAAGAAGACGACGACCGAGCGGCTTGAGCTGAAGAAGTTCTGTCGCAAGTGTCGGGCAGCCGTGGTTCACAAGGAGACGAAGTAGTTGGCCTGGAGGGGGTGACGGTCACGGTGACCTCACGCCCCGAGGTTGAACGGAAGACTCCTGTTCACCTGAGCGGGAGTCTTCGGTTCGCCGAATCGTGCGCAGGCTGACCGGGAGTGCGAGGCGACTTGGACGTTAGCGCAGGGCAGTAGCTCTAACGGTTAGAGCACCGGTTTCCAAAACCGGGTGTTGGGGGTTCGAATCCCTCCTGCCCTGCCACCCGAGATGTTGCTCTGACCGTTGTCCGACGATATCGTCCAGTGTGGATGGCACGGGGCAGACCACCCGGTCGGAAGAACTAAGGAGAGAACAGTGACGGAGTCGCTCAAGGAACTGAGCAAGTTCCTTCAGGATGTCTGGCGGGAAATTCACCCTCAGAAGGGCCGTGTGACTTGGCCAACCACCAAGGCTGTCCGGGTCTCCACGATCGTCGTTATGCTGTCGTCGGTCATTCTGTCGGTTTACATCTCGGCCTGTGACGGCATTCTTCGGATGATTCTCTACCCGCTGCGCTGACGTTTGGTATCCGAGCGCTGGAGAAGCGGATAGGCCAATAGCGTGAACTAACTACAGTGGAGCCCGCTCGAGCGGGCCAGTCGAGCACCGAACATGGTGCGAGTTCTTGAGGAATCGAGCCGTGAGTCTAAGCTCAGGTAGCCGGGATGATGCCCGCTGGTACGTCATTCACACCAATACGAGCTCCGAGAACAAGGTGAAAGCCAATCTCGAGCATCGGATCCAAGTCATGAAAATGGCCGATCAGATCTTCGAGGTGTTGGTGCCTGCGGAGGCCAGCGCCCCGCCGACTGGGAGCAAATCCAGCAAAAGCAAGGACAAGAGTTCGAAGAAGATCTACCCAGGTTATGTCTTGGTGAAAATGAATCTGAACGACGATTCCTGGGCCGTTGTTCGGAATACCCCCGGGGTCACCGGGTTTGTGGGGCTCGGGCGCAGGCCAACGCCCCTGAACGAGAAGGAAGTCGAGAACGTTCTGTATCAGATGGGCCTCCAAGAGGTAAAACCGGTGAGTCACGCGACCTATCGTGAGGGTCAGCAGGTAAAGATCACCGAAGGTCCATTTTCTGAATTCGCGGGGACAGTCGACAAGGTCTTCGCGGACAAGAAGAAGCTGTCCGTTCTCGTTCACATTTTCGGTCGCGAGACCGCTGTGGAGTTGGCATTCAGTCAGGTCGAGGAGATGTGATCCGGAGGCTCTGAGGGTCGCTCGAAATAAGGATACGTTAGCGAACGCGAACGGAAGCTTAAGAGACCCCGCGAGGCAAGCAGCAGGGTCGTGCAGGTGGGAGTTGAGAAGAGATGGCAAAAGCAATACAGGCGAAGATTAAGCTGCAGGTTCCCGCAGGCCAGGCCAACCCGGCACCGCCGGTCGGCCCGGCGCTTGGCCAGCACGGCGTGAACATCATGGAGTTCTGCAAGACTTTCAACGAGAAGACGAAGTCGCAGATGGGGATGATCATCCCCGTTGTCATTACGGTCTACAGCGATCGGAGCTTTACGTTCATCACGAAGACGCCTCCCGCCGCGATTCTTCTGAAGAAGGCTGCTGGTGTGGAGAAGGGCGCTCCGAATTCGAAGACGACGACGGTGGCCGAGGTCACGCTCGACAAGTGCCGGGAGATCGCGACTCTGAAGATGGCCGACCTCAACGCCAACACGGTCGAAGCCGCGACCCGCATGGTGAAGGGGACAGCACGAAGCATGGGCATCCGCGTGAGGTAATCGCCTACCTCACGCGGTGGGATCCGAGCTGTTCGGTTCCCAAGTGACCCAGGGAGGTACATCGTCGGCCAGCCCTCGGGGTTGGAGCCGCGGAGAACCAAGGGAATGCAACCGCTGGAGGATCGGTGCGACCGATGACCAACGGGGGCGGCCCAAGGTAGGAGCGGACCGACGAACCGGTGGGACCTGGGGAGGAGTGAGCCAAGGATGAAGCGAGGCAAGAAGTACGATACGGCTCTCAAGCAGTACGACCCCGCAAAGGCGTACTCGCTTGCCGAAGCCGCCGAGATCATCAAGAAGACCGCCACCGCCAAGTTTGACGAGACGGTGGAGCTGACGGTCAATTTGGGGGTCGACCCGAGACATGCGGACCAGCAGGTTCGTGGCACGGTTCCCTTGCCCCACGGGACGGGGAAAAAGGTTCGCGTTCTCGTGATCGCGGGGCCCGACAAGGCAAAAGAAGCTCTCGAGGCGGGAGCCGATCATGCCGGCGGTCCGGAGATCGTGGAAAAGATTGCATCCGAGAACTGGCTGGAGTTCGACAAGCTCATCGCCACTCCGGACATGATGAGGCACGTCGGCAAGCTGGGTAAGCAATTGGGTCCTCGAGGTCTGATGCCGAATCCGAAGGTCGGCACAGTGACGCCCAACGTGGGCCCGACCGTGAAGGCACTGAAGGCCGGACAGGTCGAGTACAAGGTGGACAAGGGCGGAGTGGTCCATCTCGCTGCGGGAAAGGCGTCCTTCGATGCAAAAAAGCTCGAGGAAAATCTGCTCGTTGTGCTCAACGCGATCATGAAGGCGAAACCATCGGTTGCCAAGGGAACCTACATGAAGAAGGTAACCGTGGGGACCACTATGGGGCCTGGAATTCGCGTGGATGTCAACCTGCTGAAGAACGCGATCGACGAAGCCAAGAAGTCGCGGTTCCTGGCGTAGGACAGGAGGAAAGTCATGGCGGTCACCAAGGAACAGAAAGCAGAGACCCTCTCTGAGGTGTCGAAGCTCTTTCAAGGCGCTCAGATCGTCGTCCTGTCCGAGAATCGGGGGATCAACGTCGAGGACATGACACGGCTGCGGCGAAACGTGCGCGAGGCCAAGGGCCTCTACAAGGTGGTCAAAAACACCCTGTCGCGCAAAGTGTTTGCCGAGGACAAGTATGAAGGACTTCGGAAGCACCTCAGGGGTCCGATCGGATTGGCATTTGGTTCGGATGAACCGATTGAACTGCTGAAGAAGCTGACGGAGTTTGCCAAGGCGAACGACAAGTTTCAGGTCCGGGCGGGCCTGCTTGACGGACAGATCCTCCAGAAGGACGAGCTGACCACTTTGGCCTCTCTGCCTTCGAAGCCCGTCCTGCTCGCCCAGATCATGGGACTGCTCAACAGCCCGGTGCAGGGTCTCTTGGGCGTGTTCAATGCGAACATACGGAACTTCCTGTATCTGCTCAAGGGCATAGAGGAAAAGGCCGCTGGCGCGGCGGGCGGGGAAGAGAAGCCCGCCAGTTAGAGGCTCGAAAGCCTTCGTGGTGGACAGATCGTGGAGTCGTTAGATATTTGGTAGCGTCATCACAAGCGGCGGCATTGAGCGCCGAGAGAGATTGTCAGAAGGAGTCGAGAAGATCATGGAACAGCAGCAGATTGAGCAACTGGGCGATAGCATCCTGAAGATGACCGTCTTGGAGCTTGCCGAGCTCCGAAAGTTCCTGGAAGAGAAGACCGGAGTCTCCGCCGCGGCGCCGATGATGGCGATGGCCGCGCCCGGTGCGGCGGCCGCAGCCGCGGCTCCCGAGAAGACCGAGTTTGACGTGGTCCTCAAGGAAGCTGGGGCCAACAAGATCCAGGTCATCAAGGTCATCCGTGAGCTGACCAACCTCGGGCTGAAGGAAGCCAAGGCTTTGGTCGACGGCGCTCCTGCGAATGTCAAGGAGAAGGTGTCGAAGGAGGAAGCCGAGAAGATCAAGGCCAAGATCGCCGAAGCCGGCGCAGCCGTGGAGATCAAGTAGTCAGCGACTTGGATTGAAGGGCTGGAAAGTCGAGCAGCCAATATCGACGGAAGCGTCACGATCCAACGCAACGAGTCCGCAGTCGCGGGCCGGGGAGCTCTGGTAGCTTGCCCGGCCCAAGCTGCGGAAAATGGCCGGGGCATTCGGTCCCGGGTTTTTGGTGTTGGTTCGGCCTGTGGCGTAAACGTCGAAGGGGGCGGCCGCTCTAGCTGCGATCGAGATGGGGAAATTCTTGCAGGCCATACTGGAAACGGCACGCTTGGAAGTCTTGGTGGGTGCGAGCCGCGGGTCCGATCGTGTGGCGAGTTACCAATGAAGAAGGAGTGAGCGTCTCCGATGGGTACCATCAACCGGACAGAACGCGTCAGGATCAACCCGGCGGCGGAGTTTGACTTCCTCATCCCGAATTTGATTGAGGTACAGACGGACTCGTACACCGAGTTCTTGCAGGCGTTCAAGGCGCCCCACGAGCGGGAACGCAGGGGCCTCATGGAGGCTTTCCTCGACATCTTCCCCATCAAGGATTACACGGGCAATCTCATCATGGAGTTCATCGAGTACACCTTGGGACTCGATCGCTGCAAGAAATGCCCTGGTCCGTCGGTCGAGATCCCGCAGGAGTGCCTGTTCGAGGACTGCAAGTATGCCGATCGCGAGTGCGGTTTCGTGACGTTCGGTGATCGGAGTTATCGAGTCAAGTACCGCCCCGAGGAATGCCAGAAGCGCGATCTCACGTATTCGATTCCGTTGAATATGCGGGTGCGGTTGATCAACAAACTGTCGGGCGAGGTGAAGGAACAAGAGCTGTTCGTGGTGAACCTTCCCCTCATGACGGACAAGGGCACGTTCATCATCAACGGCGCGGAGCGCGTGATCGTGACGCAGCTCCATCGGTCCCCGGGGGTGTACTTCGACTATTCGGCTCGCGGCTCGGCCAAACTTTACTCTGCCAAGGTCGTGCCGTATCGTGGCGCCTGGTTGGAGTACGAGTTCGACGTGATGAAGGACCTCGTCTACGTCCGACTTGATCGCAAGCGGAAGATCCCGGTGACGACCTTCATTCGTTCCCTCGGATTCGAGAAGGACGATCAGATCCTGGGCCTTTTCGACGACGCCGATTCGATCAAGAGGACGCTCAAGATCGACAAGACGACCAATGGCGTGGAGGCTCTCGACCAAATCTACCGGAAGTTGCGGCCCGGAGAGCCCTTCATCGAGGAGAACGCGCGGAGCCTCATCGAGGGGCTTTTCTTCAGCCATAATCGCTACGATCTCGGCGATGTGGGTCGATACAAACTCAACCAAAAGCTGTCGATCAGTGAGCGCATCATCGGCCAGATCTCCGTGTCCACGATTCTCGACCCCCGGACCGGCGAGGTCATCGTCGAACCCGGGGAGAAGATTCGGCCCCACATGGGGCAGCTGATCCAGGAGGCAAAGATCGAGGTCGTCAGGGTTCGCACCGTCGACGAGCTGGAAGTCTCTGTTCGGCGTGAACCCGAGACCTTTGAAGCGGACCTCGCGCAGTACGACGAAGACCGGCGTGCCGCACTCCAAGGGTACGTCGTTGCCGAGGACGTGCTGGATCCTGTCACGGGCGAGACGCTTTTCCAGCGTGGACATGTGCTCACCGAGAACTCGCTCTACAAGATCGTCGAGCGCAAGGTCGAGCGGATGGTTCTTCGGAAGGGGAGAGTGCTCGAGATCACCGATATCATCGGGGTGATCCGTTATCTGATCAACGTCTCGAACGGAATTGGCGCGACCGACGATATCGATCACCTCGGCAATCGGAGGGTCAGACGCTGCGGCGAGCTGCTCCAGAACCAGTTCCGAATTTCGCTGGCAAGGATGGAGCGCGTGATCCGGGAGCGGATGACGATCCAGGACATCAATAGTCTGACGCCGCAGGTTCTCATCAACACGAGGCCGATCGTCGGAGTCATCGATGAGTTCTTCGGTTCGAGCCAGCTCTCGCAGTTCATGGATCAGGTGAATCCTCTTGCGGAGCTGACGCACAAGAGGAGGCTGTCCGCCCTCGGGCCCGGTGGTCTCAGACGAGAGCGGGCCGGTTACGAGGTTCGCGACGTTCATCCGACACACTTCGGCCGCGTCTGCCCCATTGAGACGCCCGAAGGTCCGAACGCGGGTTTGATCGGCTCTCTTGCGATCTGCGCTCGACTTGACGACTACGGGTTCCTCACGAGTCCTTTCCGGAGCGTCAGGGACGGAAAGGTGATGCGGGATCCACACTATATGGATGCCCTGCAGGAAGAGAAATACACAGTTTCTCCGTACGATTCGCGAATCGTGAGTGGCGAGGTTTTGGGGCAAGAGGAATTGATCCCCGTGAAGACCTATCACAGCGGGAGACAGGAGTTCCGCTACTCGCCGGTACTCGATGTCGACAAGATACACGTCTCGCCGCTGCAGATGATCTCTGTGGCCAGTTCGCTGATCCCCTTCCTGGAGCATGACGATGCCAACCGGGCCCTGATGGGGACGAACATGCAGCGGCAGGCTGTGCCGCTCGTGAACACGGAGGCTCCAATCGTGGGCACGGGCGTCGAGGGCTTTGCCGCCCGTGACTCCGGTGTCGTCGTTCTGTCCAAGGCGGCCGGGGTCGTAACGTATGTCGATTCGGCCAAAATCGTGATTCGACGCGACCAGCCCGTAGTGAAGGCTCTCAAGCCGTCAACCTATTCCGCATCGGTCGGTTACACACTGGCCGAGGACGTTGTCAACAGCACGTCGGGAAAGGTCCTCGCGAAGGCTGGTGGTGAGATTTCCGAAACGCTCATGAAGAAGATCCTCACCAGCTACGACGGGGATCTCAAGGTGCGCAAGGAGCACTACGACGAGTACACACTGACCAAATTCGCCCGGACCAATCAGTGCACCTGCAACAACCAGCGGCCCATCGTGTCGGTCGGAGAACGCGTCGATGCGTTCCAGTCCATCGCGGATGGGGCTGCCACCGCGGGTGGAGAGATGGCCCTTGGACGCAACGTCTTGGTGGCGTTCATGCCGTTCCACGGCTACAACTTCGAAGACGCCATCGTCGTTTCGGAGAAGCTCGTGAAGGATGACGTGTTCACATCCATCCACGTCAGTGCCTTCGAGATCGACGCCCGTGACACGAAACTGGGGCCCGAGGAGATCACACGAGACATTCCTTCGGTCGGCGAGGACATGCTCGCCAATCTCGACGAGAACGGCATCATCCGGATCGGCGCGGAAGTGCAGCCCGGTGATGTGCTCGTGGGGAAGATCACCCCGAAAGGTGAGACCGAGCTGACCGCCGAGGACAAGCTGCTCAGAGCCATCTTCGGCGAGAAGGCGCGTGAGGTCCGGAACACATCGTTGACCGTGCCGCATGGAGAAAAGGGCAAGGTCGTCGACGTGATGATGTTCTCACGCGAGCAGGGAGACGAGCTGCCGTACGGGGTCAACAAACTCGTCAGGGTGTTCGTGGCGCAGCGGAGGCAGATTTCCGAAGGGGACAAGGTGGCCGGTCGCCACGGCAATAAGGGTGTCATCTCGAGGATCGTTCCGGAGGAAGACATGCCGTTTTTGCCGGATGGAACGCCGATCGAGATCGTGTTGAACCCTCTGGGCGTGCCCTCTCGAATGAATCTCGGGCAGGTGCTGGAGACTCATCTTGGCTGGGCAGGGATGGCCAGAGGGGTTCGGTATGCCACGAGCGTTTTCAATAAGGGCAGCAGCACCTCCAACGAGGAGTTCGTGGTGCAGGAGTTGACCGGTGTTGGTCTCCCTGCTGACGGGCGGACCCCCTTGAACGACGGATTGACGGGCGACTCTTTTGATCAGCGGATCATGGTGGGCAACATCTACATCATGAAGCTGGCTCATCTTGTTGACGACAAGATTCACGCCCGGGCAACCGGTCCATACTCGCTGGTCACCCAACAGCCCTTGGGGGGCAAGGCGCAATTCGGAGGACAGCGGTTCGGAGAGATGGAGGTGTGGGCTCTGGAAGCATACGGGGCCGCACACACTCTGCGCGAACTTCTGACGATCAAGTCGGATGATGTGGAAGGGCGCGTGACGGTCTATGAGACGATCATCAAGGGCGACAACATGATGAAGCCGTCGGTTCCGGAGTCGTTCAAGGTGGTCATGTGTGAGCTCCAGAGTCTGGGGCTGAAGATCGACTTGATCACGGGGGAGGAGTAGGGGTGGGTTGCGTTGGGTTTTAGCGGGCCAAGGCCCGTGGATCAGACGAACGGGACGCGGGCGTTGATTGAGCAGGGGAGAAGTGCCCCCCGGCAATGCGAGCTGGGTGTAGGTAGACAAGGAGGCCAGGTCTAAAGTGGAAGGTTTCGACAATCTCAAAGCAATCCAGATCAGCATTGCTTCGCCGGAACAGATCCGAGCCTGGTCTCATGGTGTCGTCAAGAAACCTGAGACGATCAATTACCGGACCCACCGGCCGGAGAGGGATGGCCTCTTTTGCGAGCGGATCTTTGGTCCGACACGCGACTACGAGTGCTTCTGCGGCAAGTACAAGTCGATCCGCTACAAGGGCATCATCTGTGAGCGGTGCGGTGTGGAGATCACCCGATCCACGGAGCGGCGTGAGCGGATGGGGCACATCGAGCTGGTCACGCCGGTTGCCCACATTTGGTACTCGCGCGGTACGCCCAACTACATCGCGATGCTCCTCGACATCTCCACCAGGGATTTCGAGAAGGTTCTGTACTTCAATTCGTACATAGTGCTCGATCCGGGCAACCTCCCCCTCCTGAAGAAGCAGATTCTCACGGAGAAGGAGTACCAGGAGTACAAGCAGAAGTACGGTGAGATGTTCAAGGCCGGCATGGGCGCCGAGGCCATCAAGTACCTGCTCAAAAACCTCGACCTGACCAAGCTCATCGACGACCTCAAGAGGAAGTTGCGCGAGAAGACGGGAAGCCAGAAGCAGAACATCATCAAGCGCATCGAAGTGGCCGAGACCTTCATGAATTCGAAGTCGAGGCCGGAGTGGATGATCCTGGACGTTCTGCCGGTCATTCCGCCCGATCTCAGGCCGATGGTCCAGTTGGACGGTGGCCGATTTGCAACGTCTGATCTGAACGATCTGTACCGGCGTGTCATCAACCGCAACAATCGGTTGACACGACTCATCAAGCTGAACGCTCCTGAGATCATCATCAAGAACGAGAAGAGGATGCTTCAGGAAGCGGTCAACGCGCTGATCGACAACGGTCGTCGTGGTCGCCCGGTCACCGGTCCGGGCAACCGTCCGCTCAAGTCGCTCAACGACATGCTCAAGGGGAAACAGGGCCGATTCCGGCAGAATCTGCTCGGCAAGCGCGTGGACTACTCGGGCCGCTCCGTGATCGTCGTAGGCCCCAAGCTGAGACTGCACCAGTGCGGGCTTCCCCAGCGAATGGCCCTCGAGCTGTTCAAACCGTTCATCATGCACAAGCTGGTGGAATACGGCTTGGCCCACAACATCAAGTCTGCCAAGCGGATGATCGAGCGAGAGCAGAACGAGGTCTGGAACGTTCTCGAGGAGGTTGTCCGGGAGCACCCGGTCATGCTCAACCGCGCGCCGACGCTTCACCGGCACGGCATCCAGGCGTTCGAGCCCGTGCTCGTCCAGGGTAAAGCGATCCAGATCCACCCACTGGTCTGTGCTGCCTTCAACGCTGACTTTGACGGCGACCAGATGGCCGTGCATGTTCCTCTGCTGCTACCGGCCAAGACCGAGTGCCGGGTTCTCTTGCTGTCGAGTCACAACCTTTTGTCGCCGGCCAACAGCCACGCCGTTGCATCCCCGTCCCAAGACATGGCGATCGGATGTTACTACCTGACGATGCAGCTCGGGTCCAAGCGGAGCAGGACATTGAAGGTCGGCGGCCCGAGCGACGCGGTCAACAGCCTCGTCGCGTGGATGAGCTCTGACAAGATGGGCGTGACCCTGGCCGTGGACGTGATGGACAAAAAGAGCCGTCGCATCATGTTCAAGAGAAACAAGGTCCTTTGCGAGGATGACTTCAAGATTCTCGAGAAGGCCCACGTTGCGGAGGTCTCTGTCTACGAGAAAGTGGTCATGCAATCTCCGGATGAGGTCCTCGTCGCTTTCGAAACGGGCGAACTCTCGTTGCACGATCACGTCGTCGTCAAGTTCCGGACGAAGGACAAAGGCGAGTGGGTCGAGCGGTTCGAGGACACGACAGTGGGTCGCGTCATCTTCAACCAGATGATCCCACCCGAGCTTGGTTTCGTAAACAGAGTCGTGGACAAGGGCACTCTGATGGGGCTCATCGAGAGGTCGGTGGCGGTGTGTGGGATGCTCCGTACCGCGAAGTTCCTCGATGACATGAAAAGCCTTGGGTTCAAGTTCTCGACTCGGTCCGGCCTTTCCATCGGAGTGCACGACCTCGAGACGCCCAGCAAGAAGATTGAGATCCTGCAGACCGCGGAGAAGAAGATCAAGCAGTTGACGGAACGCATGGGATCCCACGCCGATCCGGAAGAATTTCAGCAGCAGGTCGTCGACACATGGATCTCCGCCACCGACGAAGTGACGGATGCCATGCTCCAGAACTTCAAGGCTAAGACGGAGGAGGGCCGGTTCAACTCGGTCTACCTGATGGCCATCTCCGGTGCTCGAGGAAACACGGATCAGATCCGTCAGCTCGCCGGAATGCGCGGATTGATGGCGAACCCGCACGGAGACATCATTCCGGTCCCGATCAAGGCCAACTTCCGCGAGGGCCTGTCGATGACCGACTACTTCATCTCCACATACGGCGCTCGAAAAGGTCTGGTGGATACGGCGCTGCGAACGGCCGATTCGGGATACCTTACCCGGCGTCTGGTGGATGTGGCCCAGGATACGATCATTTTCTTCCGTGACTGCGGCGCCACCAAGGGAGTCGCGGTCAAGCCGTTGCGGGAAAAGCGGACCCCGACGAATCTGATCATCGATGAGATCATCATCAACCTGAAGGACCGGATCAAGGGGCGTGTCGTCAGCTGCGATGTGCACCACCCTGTAACGGGTGATGTTCTGGCGAAGGCAGGCGAGGCCCTGTCCGACGAGAAGGCGACCGCGATTGCCAACTCCGAGAGCGTGGTATCGGTCGACGATCTCCGTGAGGACATGGTGGTCGGCGAAGTGATCGTCCATCCCACGGAGAGGACGATCGTTTGCGGAGCGGACGTGGCTGTGACGCCCTTCCTGAGAAAGAAGCTGCAGGAGGCTGGGATCCAAGAGCTGAAAGTCTACCCGCTCGTCCAGGTTCGGAGCCCGATTCACTGTCTGTCTCGACAGGGCGTTTGCCAGATGTGCTACGGCTACGACCTTTCGACGAGCCGCCTTGTCGACACGGGAGTGGCCGTCGGTGTGATCGCTGCACAGTCGATCGGTGAGCCAGGAACACAGCTCACGATGAGGACGTTCCATCTTGGAGGCGTTGCTGTCGCCCAGAAGACCTCCATCAAGGCGAAGACCGAGGGCGAGGTCCTCTTCGAAGAGCTTGCCTGGCAGTTCAAGACGGTCCGGGGCAAGTATCTGGTCGATGTGGGGACTACCGAGGAAACCGTGGCTGCTCGCGACGGTGAGTTCGAGCGGAACGTTCGGAAGATCAGCCTTGGTGGCAACATCATGATTCGAACCTCTACGGGCAAGATCGAGCGGTATCCGATCCCGACCGGCGCAACACTCAAGGTGAATGCGGCGGATCGGACTCGTGCCGGCACGGTCATGGCGGACTACAACCCGAACGAGGTCGTGACGGCCGAGTCCGGGACCATCGAGTTCGAGAACATCCTGATCCGAGACGGTCTGAACGTATCGGCAAACGGGGCTCTCGTGGTCAAGGAGAAGGACAAGGTCGTTGGCCGTTACGAGATTCCCCAGAGAGCCATCCTCAAGGTCGAGGAGGGCGACGTGGTGGTCGCCGGTGACGTGGTCGCGGAGCAGGCGCTCGAGGAAAAATCGGCCATCGCCGGTCGAGATGGACGGATCGAGTATTCGAACATCAAGATCAAGAATCAGCGAGTGATCTCCGACAACGGGATGATCTACGTCGCCCCCAGGGGCGAAGAAGCCGTGTGCGAGGTTGAAATGCCCGCCGGCGTCAAGCACACAGCCGAGGCTGTGGGCCTCCAGGAGACACCGAATGGTGCCATTCTGATGGTGAAGAATGGCGACCAAGTCCGAGTCGGTGACGATCTGATGGCGATCTGCTCCGAGCTCGACGGTACGGTCGAGCTCCAGAGCAAGAAGTCGGTCGTGATCCGATCGTACTCCCCAAAAGAGTACTACATGACCGGCAACATCGAGATAGAGCTGGATGAGGAGAACAAGAATCTGACGTTCGTCTCGGAGGTTTCGGGGCGTGTCAAGATCATTTCGTACCGGTCCAGTTCCAACAAGACCGTCGACCGCCGCCGTGTCATCGTCAAGGACGAGCGTGTGTACATCATTCCGGAAGGCGCCCAGCTCAAGTTCGACAACGTGTTCGTGCAGGCAGGCGAGGATTGTACCGTGGGCCAGAAGGTCACCGGTCCGATCCCGTTCGTGTCGGACGTCGAGGGCGTCGTGTCGTTTAGGAAGCTGTCCTTGATGGACGTGGTCAACCTCACCGAGGGCGAGGTAAAGGCCGCCGATCTGGATGGGAAGATTCTAGGGCAGGATGTGATCGTGTCCAAGACCGGTGAGATCCTTGCCGCACAGGGGGATACCGTGACGGCCGAGGTTGCGAAGGCGGTCTGTGCCGCCCGCGAAGAGATCGGCAAGATCCACATCCAGCGTGAGAGCCCGCAGGAGTGCGTGGTCATCACCAACGAGAAGGGGGAGAAGGAGTACCTGATCCCGGATGGGGCCACGTTGAAAGTGAATCCCGGTGATCAGGTGGCCGCTGGCGATCAGCTGATCGAGGCCTTTGCTCCCATCGAGGCCCAGACCGCCGGAAAGGTCAACTACATCACGCAGTACAACAAGCACACCGGCGAGGACCTCATCAAGAAGATCATCGTCTACTCGGGACGCGACTACTTCTTGCCGGTAGGCATCCCCCTCGTGGTCAAGAACGGGGACGAGATCAACACCGGGGACCCGCTCACCGAGCAGGTGAAGTTTGAGACCTTCAAGCGGGTGGAAAGAGGGATCAAGTTCACCCGGCTGGAAGAGACCTCGAAGAAGTACTACTTCAACGATGCCACCGACGTCCTCGTCGCCGATGGCGAGGAGATCAAGTCCGGCAAGAAGGTCGCTGCCATCAGGGCTCCGACCGGAGGCGTGATCAAGGTGCGAAAGGCCACGACCAAGTCGGGCAAGGTGCGCTCACTGGTCGACCGGGTGGTCATACAGCCCGGCGAAGCTCACCCGATCGTCGACGGCGCTGAACTTCTGGTCAAGGATGGCCAGGAAGTCAACCGCGGCGACATCATCGCCAAGTGGGGAACCGCAGGCAAGAAGACCACCGACATCATTCAGGGTCTGCCTCGGGTTTCCGAGCTGTTCGAGATCCGAAAGCCGAAGAAGGAGTCGATCATCGCGGCGGAATACGGTCAGGTGCAGATCACCGGATACAACATCTCCGTCGTGGGGCAGGAGTCGCAGGTTCAGCAGTACAAGTCTTCTGCGGGGGCAACGAACCTCGTGGTACAGAACGGAGAGGTCATCGAGCCCGGGGCGCGGATCACTGATGGAAACATCGATCCAAAAAAGCTGGCCAAGGTGGCCGGTATCGAGAAGACCGTTCGATACCTGGTGGACGAGGTCCAGCACGTGTACAAGTCTCAGGGTGTATCGATCAACGACCGCCACATCGAGGTCATCGTGTCGAATATGCTGACCAAGATCTCGATCACAAAGGCCGGAGATACGAAGTTCCTGCCGGGTGAGATCGTCGACAGCTTCCAGTTCAAAGACGAGAACTCCCGGGTCATCAAGGAGAAGGGCAAGCCGGCTCAGGGTATGGCGATGCTCCAGGGTATCACCAAGGCCTCGTTGACAACGGACAGCTTCATCTCAGCGGCCTCGTTCCAGGAGACAACGAGGATTTTGACCAAGGCGGCCATCAAGTCCAAGGTCGACTTCCTGAGAGGGCTCAAGGAGAATATAATCATTGGGAAGCTGATCCCTGCGGGGACAGGCTTGTTCTCCAACCGGGTGCACTACCGGTTCGCCGACGAAAAACCGGAAAAGGTCGAGGAGGAGAAGAAGTTGGCGGCGGAGGATATCCTCAAGCCGTTCCAGGATGACAAACTTCTCAGCCTCCAGGGAATCGTTCCCGAGGCGCCGATGACGCCCGACATTCTGGCTGAATCCGATGAGCTCCCGCTCGACAAAGAGATCGACGACGAGGTTTCCGAGTCCGACAGTGACGCGGATGATCTGGGAGACCTTCCTGGGCCTACGATCCCTGAGTCGGAGACCGAGGCCGAGATGGACGCCGCTGATGAAGGCGGAGAGGAAGTCTAGAGGTCCACGGGGAAACCGGCGACCGACAGGAGGGGAAACCGGCGGCAGACGACGAGCTTTGATTCGTTGTCTGTCGTCGGTGTTTTTTTGGGGGATGTACCGTCTCTTCGGTGCTCGGACAGAACGGATTGCCCCGGCGGTGCTGGCGGATGACCGTGGATTTTTTTAGGAGAGACCGATGAAGACGCTCATTGAGCCGTTTCGGATCAAAATGGTGGAACCTATCCGTCAGACGACGGAGAGGCAACGGCACAAGATCCTCAAAACCGCGGATTTCAACCTGTTCAACGTCAGATCCGGAGATATCCTTCTCGACTTTCTGACCGACAGCGGAACCGGAGCCATGAGCGACCAGCAGTGGGGAGCCATCATGGTCGGAGACGAGGCCTATGCCGGCAGCCGGAGCTTCTTCAACTTCGAGAAGGCCGTCAAAAACATCACCGGGTTCCACAACGTCATCCCGACCCACCAAGGGCGTGCGGCAGAGCGCATTCTCTTCTCGCTACTGGTCAAGAAGGGGATGAAGGTGCCGAACAATACCCACTTCGACACGACGCGCGCTAACATCGAGTACAACGGTGGGGACGCGATGGACCTCGTGATCCCGGAGGGGAAGATTCCTTCCTTTGAACACCCGTTCAAGGGGAATATGGATCTCATCAAGCTCGAGAACGTTCTCGAGCAGCACCATACCGCCATCCCTCTGGGGATGATCACTGTCACGAACAACTCGGGGGGCGGACAGCCGGTCTCGATCGAGAACATCCGTCAGACATCGAGACTGTTCAAGACGTATAGGATCCCGTTTTTCATCGATGCATGCCGATTTGCCGAGAACGCCTATTTTGTCAAAATCCGGGAGAGAGGCTACCAAGACATGCCGCTCCTGGAGATCGCGCGGGAGATGTTCTCTCATGCGGACGGATGCACCATGAGCGCCAAAAAGGATGGACTCGTCAACATCGGCGGGTTTTTGGCTCTCAACGATGACACGCTCGCGATGCACGCCAGGAACATGCTGATTCTCACCGAGGGGTTCCCAAGCTACGGAGGACTCGCAGGTCGAGACCTTGAGGCTCTGGCCGTCGGGCTGGAAGAGGTTCTTCACGAGGATTACCTCAGATACCGGATCCGGACGGCTGAGTATATGGGCGAACGGCTGCTGGCCGGAGGGGTATCGATCATCCGCCCGACCGGAGGCCATGCCGTCTACATCGATGCTCAGGCATTCTATCCGCACATCCCGCCAGAGGAGCTGCCCGGCCAGACTCTGGTCTGTGAGCTCTACCGGAAGGGCGGGATTCGATCTGTCGAGATCGGAACCGTCATGTTCGGGAAGAAGGAGCCCTCGACCGGAAAAACGATACCCGCGTCGATGGAGCTCGTGCGCCTAGCCTTTCCCAGACGGGTCTACACCCAGAGCCATTTCGACTATGCTGTCGAAACCATCCTCGAGACGTACGCGGAGCGAGAGAAGGCGAGGGGGATGAAGATCGTCTGGGAACCGCCCTTCCTTCGCCATTTCACGGCCAAGTTCGCCCCTGTAGAGTAAGCAGGGACGGAGATCAAAACTGCGCCTGCTTGGGAGCTCGTGGGAACGGAATCACATCGCGAATGTTCGCCATCCCCGAGCAGAACTGCACCAGACGCTCGAAGCCAAGGCCGAACCCGGCATGGGGGACCGTGCCGTAGCGGCGAAGATCTCTGTACCAGAGGTAGTCCTTCGCCGAGAGTCCCACGTCGGCCATCCGTTGATCCAAGACAGCTAGCCTTTCCTCTCTCTGGGAGCCACCGATGATCTCGCCGATCTTCGGAACCAGCACATCCATCGCTGCCACGGTCTTCGAGTCATCGTTCTGCCTCATGTAGAACGCCTTGATCTGGCTGGGGTAGTTCATCACGATCACAGGCTGTCGGAAGTGTTCCTCCGTCAGATACCGCTCGTGCTCGGTCTGGATATCGCTGCCCCACTCGACGGGAAACTCGAACGACTTGCCGCTTCTCTTGAGAATTTCGATCGCCTCGGTGTAGTCGACTCTTCGGAACGGCTTCTCCACAACGTGCTTGAGCCGTTCGACGACCCCTTTGTCGATGCGCTCGTCGAAGAACTTCATGTCGTCGGCCCGTTGAGTCAGGACAGCATCGATGACGCACTTGAGAAAAGCCTCCGCGAGATCGGCGTCACCCGAAAGATCACAAAAGGCCATCTCCGGCTCGATCATCCAGAATTCGGCGAGGTGGCGGGTTGTGTTCGAGTTTTCCGCTCGAAACGTCGGTCCAAACGTGTAGACCCTCGAAAGGGCAAGACAATAGGTTTCGACGTTGAGCTGTCCGGAAACGGTGAGACTCGTTTCCTTTCCGAAGAAATCCTGGGAAAAATCGACCCGTCCGTCCTGGGTTCGTGGAATGTTGAGAAGGTCGAGCGTGCTCACTCGAAACATCTGGCCTGCCCCCTCACAGTCGCTGGACGTGATGATGGGGGTGTGGACATAGAAGAAGCCGCGGTCGTCGAAAAATCGGTGGATGGCCAGCGAGAGGCAGTGGCGAAGTCTCGTCACAGCGCCAAACGTGTTGGTCCGCGGCCTCAAGTGAGCCACCTCGCGAAGAAACTCGAAGGAATGCTTTTTCTGGCTGATCGGGTAAGTGTCAGGGTCCTCGACCCAGCCCACGACCCGAATTTCGGACGCCGTGAGCTCAACGGTCTGTCCCTTGCCCTGAGAAGGGACTAGAGCACCTTGGACTTCAATGGAGCATCCTGCGGACAAGCGCGCGATCTCTGATGAGTAGTTCGCCAGGGACGAGCGTGCCACGACCTGGATGGCGTCGAAGCAACTGCCATCGTGAAGAGCTACGAACGAGAGTCCTCCGTCTGCCTTTGAGTCTCTGCGGGTTCGGACCCATCCCTTGACCGTCATCGGCGTGCCCACCGGCGCCCTGAGTGCTTCGGATACCTTGAACCAGCTCATCGCTCACCCTCCAATCCCGCGAAAGCATTACCAGAAGCACGACCCACGAGCAAGGGGTCTCTTCGCGGATCCCCCCATCCGCACTCAGTCTGCGGCGTCAGAACTCGTCGGCTCTCGGCCTCTACCATCAATGCCCGTGAAATCAATGCCCGTGAAATAATCCTCAAGCATGCACTCCTTGCCGAAAAGTCGCCATAACGAAGGCAGCCACCAAGACGACGGCGGCTGCCTCGAACGAGGGCACTGCCCAGAATGAGATTCGGTGAAGAGCTAACGCGGCGCCTGCAGCCTGAGCATCCGGAATCCCTGCTCGTCCTTGACGCCACAAAAAGCACGCCCGCTCTGCGATTCCGCATCGAAAGGGGCTACCGCCGCCTCCGAGTCCGTGGGGCTCCCTTTCTTGCCAAGGGCCGTGGAATGAGAGGAATGGGTACGCCAATTGGTCATGTACGCTTCCGCCAGGTCTGCATCCTTGATGATGAGGCAGTTCTCCGCGTTTTTCTTTTCCCCGGCGAACGTGAAGTTGAACGAGCCGGTCACGACAGTCCGGCCGTCAATGACCATGACCTTGTTGTGCATAATGGCATGGGCCGCATCGATGAAGGTTGGAACTCTGGCCTGACGCAACATGTCCGCGATCGGGTGACCGGCGGCCTCCACCCTTCCTGAAGAAGACGTTGTGGTGGCGTGTGATTTGTCCAGAACAACGGTAACCTTGACCCCCCGCTTGTGGGCATCCACCAGAGCTTGCCCGATCGGCGTGGAGGTGAACGAATAGGCGAGAACATAAACCGACTGCTTCGAGGCGCCAATGGCCTTGACGACGGCGTCGGTGACACCCCCATTGGGGGAGAAATAGACCGTCCACGCCTTCGCGGCCTCGCGCTCCTGCCCCGACGCGAAGTCCGGGCTCAAAGATAGAGTGATGAACAGGATGCCCAGGAACAGACTTCGCCTCATGCTTCATACTCCTAATCATTAGATTCGTTACTGAGGTTATGAGGTGAGCGCCACATTATGAAGCATGACGTCAATTTTGGTCAAGCGACTGTTTGACCTCTGACCCCCATCGGCACCCCCTCTGCGGCGTCAAAACTCGTCGCAGCTCTTCGATGTAGGGGCACCCACCACCCCACCTGATATCATTGCTCCAAATATCATCGCCCCAAAGTGGTGGGATGCCCTCCAATACACCTGCGTCGCAACGACTTCGTTCTTGCATGCAGCCGGGGCAAGTCTGGTGTCTAGGGGAGTGGGCTTGTGATAAATCAAAAGACTCGTTGTCGATTACTTTGTGCTTCTGTTCCCTCCTATTTGACTTGTGACACCGAAAGTGGCCTCATGAGCACGGCTGTCGGACCGAAGAGGCTCGACGAAAAATACGATGCAGAGAGGCTTGACAGCAAGCGCACCCGGTGATAGCATAGCAGCCCCTGCAGTCCGCAGGACTTTTGTTTCGTTGTGGGGTAGCCTAGGCCGGAGGAACGAATGCCGACGATCAATCAGCTGATCCGGAAAAGACGGGTCGTGCAAAAGAACAGATCCAAATCGCCCGCGCTCATGGGTTGCCCTCAGCGCAGAGGTGTCTGTACTCGTGTGTGGACGACCACGCCTAAGAAGCCGAATTCCGCACTTCGGAAGGTGGCTCGAGTACGTCTGACCAACGGCATCGAGGTGACGGGCTATATCCCGGGGATCGGTCACAATCTGCAGGAGCACTCGATCGTACTCTTGCGAGGCGGTAGGGTGAAGGATCTCCCAGGCGTTCGCTATCACATCATTCGAGGTGTCCTTGACACTGCGGGCGTGGAGAATCGTAAACAGCAGCGATCGAAATACGGAGCCAAGAGACCCAAGAAGACAGACAGCAAGAAGAAGTAGGTCGCTGAGCGGAACGGTTCAAAGGCCCGAACACGGACTTCAGGAAAAATTAAGAAGTAGAAGGACACGAGGAGGAATCCGAAGTGGCTCGCAGGCGTCAAGCAGCCAAGCGTCCGGTTGCGCCGGACTCCATATTCAAGAGCGTTCTGGTCACGAAGTTTATCAATAAGATCATGCAGCGAGGTAAGAAGACTGCCGCGTTCGGTATGTTCTACGAAGCGGTCGAGCTTCTGGCTCCCGGCAAGGAACGCGTCGAGGGATTCAAAGTTTTCGAGCAGGCGATCGAGAACGTGAAGCCCCAGGTCGAGGTCAAGTCGAGGCGCGTGGGTGGTGCCAACTATCAGGTCCCGGTCGAAGTGCGGGGTGCCAGGAAGTTGACGCTCGCCATCCGCTGGATCATCGGAAACGCGACCGCGCGCAAGGAGAAGACGTTCGCCCTGAGGTTGGCTGGAGAGCTCGCCGAAGCGGCCAAGGGACAGGGTGCCTCGATCAAGAAACGTGACGATGTGCATAAGATGGCCGAAGCAAATCGCGCCTTCTCTCACTTCAAGTGGTAACCGTGGAAAAAGGGGGCCTCTCCTGCGAGGCACCCCGAAATGGCAGCAGGGAACTGAGCGGTATGAGGGACTACCTCAAGGCAACTCGGAATATTGGAATCGTCGCGCACATCGATGCCGGCAAGACGACCGTCAGCGAGCGCTTTCTCTTCTATTCTGGCAAAATCCATCGAACCGGTGAGGTTCACGACGGCAACTCCACGATGGACTGGATGGATCAGGAGCGGGAGCGCGGGATTACGATCACCTCGGCTGCCACCACGTTATCGTGGCGTGATCATCAGGTTAATCTCGTTGATACGCCCGGGCACGTGGACTTTACTGTGGAGGTCGAGCGCTCCCTGAGAGTCCTCGACGGTGCTGTGATGGTCTTTTGTGCGGTGGGGGGGGTTCAGCCGCAATCGGAGACGGTGTGGCGCCAGGCTGACAAGTACAACGTTCCGCGTGTGGCGTTCATCAACAAGATGGATCGCGTGGGGGCCGATCTGCATCGCGTTGTCACCCAGATGAAGGACCGACTCGGCGCCAACCCCGTCTGTCTGCAGATTCCGCTGGGCGTAGAAGAGAGCTTCTGCGGAGTCATCGACCTGGTCTCGATGAAGTCGATCACGTGGGAAGACGAGCAGGGCGCTGTCCCCACGCTGGGCGAGATTCCCGAGGTCTATCAGTCGGCGGCAGATGAGGCGCGCGGCGCCATGCTCGAGGTACTGAGTCAGTTCGACGATGACCTGATGTTCCGGTATATCGAGGATCTCGACGTTCCCGAGGATCAGATCCGGGCGGTTTTGAGAAAGGCCACCATCTCCGGAGACGTCGTGCCCGTCCTTTGTGGAACCGCACTCAGGAACCGTGGGGTCCAGCCGGTCATTGACGCCGTGATCGACTATCTCCCTTCGCCCCTCGACCTTCCGGACGTCATCGGCGTCAAGCCCGAGAGCCCGCTGGACGTCGAGAGCCGGTCTGCCGACCCGGAAAGCCCTTTGGCCGCGCTGGCGTTTAAGATTACGACTGACCAGCATTGCGGGAAGCTGACCTACGTGCGTGTCTACTCAGGCACACTGAAGTCGGGATCGTACGTGCACAACTCCACCCGCAAGACCAGGGAACGCGTCAGCCGAATTCTGAGAATGCACGCCAACAAGCGAGAGGAGATCGACCAAATCAAGGCAGGGGAGATCTGCGCGGTTGTCGGGCTCAAGAAGGTCTGGACCGGGGATACTCTCTGTGAAGAGGCGCACCCCATCCTGCTCGAGAAGATCCAGTTCCCGGTCCCGGTGTTGTCTGTGGCCGTCGAGCCAAAGACTCATGAGGATCAGGATCGCATGGCAGGGATCATCGAGAGGTTCCTCGAGGAAGACCCGTCGCTGTCGGTGAAGACGGATGAGGAGAGCGGGCAGACGATCCTGTCCGGGATGGGGGAGTTGCATCTCGACATCGTCGTTGATCGGATGCAGCGTGAGTATAATCTGCAGACCAGGGTGGGACAGCCTCAGGTTGCCTACAGGGAGACGATCGTCCGAACTGCCGACGCAGTGGGCGAGTATGTACGTCAGAGCGGCGGCCACGGTTTGTACGGCGTTGTGAAGTTGCGGGTGGAGCCCCTTCCGCGTGGTACGGGTTTCGAGTTCGTGAAGGCGATCAAGGGTGGTGCGGTGCCAGACAGCTACATTCCCGCAATCGAGGGTGGGGTCGTCGATGCTATGCAGACCGGTGAGTTGGCGAACTTCCCGGTGGTCGATGTGCGAGTCACCCTCTTGGACGGCAAGTACCATGAAGTCGATTCCTCGGAGCTCGCCTTCAAGATCGCCGGGTCGATGGCATTCAAAGCGTGTATGAACAAAGGCGGAGCCGCTTTGGTCGAGCCGATTATGGCGCTTGAGATCGAGACTCCCGAGGAGTACATGGGAGACTGCATCGGCGACCTGAACGCCCGGAGGGGCTCGATCCATGGAGTCGAGGCAAGAGGGCATCTGCAGACGATCCGTGCGCATGCGCCATTGTCACAGTTGTTCGGATACGCCACAGCGCTGCGGTCGTTGACGCAGGGGCGTGCGACGTACACGATGCAGTTCGAGCAATACGATCTGGTTCCAGCGTCTCTGGCAGAGAAAATCATCACGAGGTTTCGTGGATGATCAGAGGATCGCGGGAAATCGGAGTCTACTGAAGAGGTAATGGGTTTACAGTATCGAATCGCTCACTAAGATCAGGAGGAGCGGCAAATGGCCAAGGAAAAATTCGTCAGGACCAAACCCCACGTCAACATCGGGACGATTGGGCACGTGGACCATGGCAAGACAACGTTGACGTCGGCGATCACCGCCGTTCTGTCGAAGGCTGGCCTTGCCGAATTCAGGAGTTTCGATTCGATCGACGCCGCTCCGGAAGAGAAGGAGCGCGGGATTACGATCGCCATCGCGCACGTCGAGTATCAGAGCGACAAACGTCACTACGCGCACGTCGATTGCCCCGGTCACGCTGACTACATCAAGAACATGATCACTGGCGCCGCCCAGATGGACGGAGCTATCCTCGTGGTCTCGGCCGCGGACGGTCCCATGCCCCAGACCAAGGAGCACGTGCTGCTCGCCAGACAGGTGCAGGTTCCGGAGATCGTGGTGTTTTTGAACAAGGTCGACATGGTGGACGATCCCGAGCTTCTCGAGCTGGTCGAGCTCGAGGTCCGTGAGATCCTGACCAAGCAGAAATTCAATGGTGACAAGACTCCCATCGTTCGGGGATCGGCTCTGAAGGCGGGACAGTGTCTGTGCGCCAAGCGTGATTGCCCGAACTGCAAATGCATCTTCGAGCTGATGGAAGCCTGCGACAACCACATTCCGGAGCCCGTGCGTGAGGTTGACAAGCCGTTCTTGATGCCGGTTGAGGACGTCTTTACGATTTCGGGACGTGGAACCGTGGTGACGGGGCGCGTGGAGCGCGGCAAGGTCACGGTCGGGCAGTCCGTCGAGATCGTCGGTCTTCGCGACGAATCGATGAAGAGCGTCGTGACCGGCATCGAGATGTTCCGCAAGGAGCTCGACGAGGGACGCGCCGGGGACAACGTCGGCGTTCTCCTCCGGGGCATCGATCGGACAGCCGTCGAGCGCGGAATGGTCGTTGCGGCCGACAAGTCGATCACGCCGCACAAGAAGTTCAAGGGAACTGTTTACATTCTTTCCAAGGAAGAGGGTGGACGACATACCCCGTTCTTCACCGGATACCGGCCGCAGTTTTACTTCCGGACCACGGACGTGACGGGCGTCGCGACCCTTCCGGCTGGTACGGAAATGGTCATGCCGGGTGACAACGTGACTCTCGACATCGAGCTGATCACCCCGGTGGCCATGGATAAAGACCTTCGTTTCGCGATCCGCGAGGGCGGCCGCACGGTCGGCGCCGGCGTTGTGACCGAGATTCTTCCGTAAAGAAGTGCTTCGATGAAGAGAAAAAACATCAGGATACTACTCAAGACGTTCGACCACCGGATTCTCGATGCCTCAGCGGTCGAGATTGTGGAGGCGGCCAAGCGGACCGGCGCCAAAATCGCCGGGCCGATTCCGTTGCCCACCCGGATCAGCAAGATCACCGTGATCCGTTCGCCTTTCATCGATAAGGACTCTCGTGAGCAGTTCGAAGTGCGGACACACAAGCGGTTGATCGACGTGTACGAGCCGTCGCAGCAGACCATTGATGCGCTGATGCACCTGGACCTGCCGGCGGGCGTGAACATCGAGATCAAGTTGTAGGGAACATTAGGGATGGGAGAAGGAGCCCGCCATCACGGCGGGCTCGGCCCTCGAGGTGTTGGCAGTCTGGACTTTGGTGTCCGCCGCAGGCCCGGGAGACTGGGCGTCGGTGTGGCGTCGATGTTCGGATGCCGCTGGAGGCCCAAGCCTCGAGGTGAGAGACGTGGGCCGCCGCGGGCTCGACTGACAGGAGCCACGGTCCCGATGAACGGATCGCTTTGATACGGAGTGGCCGTCCATCGTAAAGGAGCCTTGGGATGATTGAAGGACTTATCGGACGCAAGCGGGGGATGACGCAGATCTTCACCGAAACCGGCGAAGTCATCCCTGTGACGGTCGTGGAAGCGGGGCCGTGCCCGGTGACCCAGGTCAAGACCGAGAAGAAGGATGGGTATGTAGCGATTCAGGTCGGGTTCGGCGCGATCACCAAGAAGGATCTGCCCCAGGCCACCAAGAAGCGCTACAAGGCACTGGCGGAGGCCGCCAAGACCGTTGCTGGCCAGGACAGGATGGACCTCAAGCCCCAACGAATGCACCAGGAGTTTCGCCTTCGGGTGGACGGCAAAGTGCCCGAACTCGGGCAGTTTCTCGACGTTTCGATTTTCGAAGGCGTCAAGATGCTCAAGGTCGCGGGCGTGACCAAAGGTAAGGGCTCTCAGGGGGTCGTGCGGAGACACGGTTTCGCTGGCGGCGGTGCTGCGCATGGAAGCTGCTTCCATCGACGACCCGGTGCAATCGGCTGCCGGGCGTTTCCGGGACGGATTCATAAAGGCAAAAGGATGGGTGGGCATATGGGTCACGTTCACGTGACGACCACCGGCCTGACCCTCGTGAAGATTGACAAGGATCGCAACCTTCTGTTCATCAAGGGTTCGGTACCAGGGCCGATCAATGGCTACGTAACCGTTACGGTGATGAACTAGACCCCTCGTGGGCGGTGATTGACAAAATGGTGAGCGTCTACAAGTGGGACGACAAAGGCCAGCGAACTGGAGAGTTCAGTCTCGAGGACCAGGTCTTTGGGGCCCGGATCAAGACGGTGACAGTGGGCGATGCTGTGATCAGGCAGCTCGCGAACAGGCGGCGCGCGCATGCCAACACCAAGGATCGAACGGAGATCCGTGGGGGCGGCCGGAAACCGTGGCGACAGAAGGGGACGGGCCGAGCGCGGGCCGGCTCCATCCGATCTCCGGTTTGGCGAGGTGGGGCGGTGGCAATGGGACCCCGCGGTGAGGCCAACTTTGTGAAAGACATGCCGCGCAAGGCCCGCCGTGCGGCTTTACGCTCGATTCTGAGCTCAAAGGCCAGGAATGGGCTCCTCTCCGTGATTTCGGCGATTAACTTGGAGAAGCCAAAGACCCAGTTGGTTGTCGATCTCGTGGGTACGATTTTGAAGAACATGGAGGCTCCGAACGACAAGATCCTGTTCGTTCTGCCGGGCCGTGACGAGAACTTCGAGCGGTCGGTGCGGAATATTCCCACGGTAAAGGCCCTCCTTTGTGGGAACTTGAATCCGCATGACCTGCTGTATTACGACCGCCTGGTGCTGTTCGAAGGGGCGGTGCCGAAGATCACGGAGGTGTTGGCGTGAACACTCGGGATGCCCACACAATCCTGATGAAGCCCGTCGTGTCCGAGAAGGGTTACGATGCGCAGGCTCAAAAGGGTAAGTACCAGTTCGAGGTCTTGAAAAACGCCACAAAGGTCGAGATCAGGAACGCCGTGGAGAAGCTCTTCAAGGTCCACGTCGTTTCCATCAACGTGATGAATCAGCATGGGAAGCGCCGCCGCTTGCGGGCCCGCGAGGGCTTCACGGGCGACTGGAAGAAAGCGATTGTGACCCTGAAGACGGGCGAACACATCGACTTCTTCGAGCGGGTGTAGGCTTTTCTAGGAGGCGCGAGCGATGGGTCTGAAGAGCTACAAGCCAATCACACCGGGTCGGCGGTTTATGACGATCGTCGACAGGACCGACATCACGGCAGATAAGCCGGCGAAAAAGCTGACCCGCGGCAAGCGACGGTCGAGCGGACGTAACAATGCGGGGCGCGTCATGATGCGTCACCGCGGTGGTGGACACAAACGCTCCTATCGCGCGGTGGACTTCCGCCGTGACAAGACGGGCGTGCCTGGGATCGTGGCGACGATCGAGTACGATCCGAACCGCTCGGCGAGGATCGCGCTCGTCCATTACCGTGACGGAGACAAGAGATACATCATCGCCACCGACAGCCTGAAGGTGGGAGATTCCGTCCAGGCGGGACCTGAGGTCGAGGTCGAAGTCGGTAACACCCTTCCTCTCTCGAAAATTCCCGATGGAGCCCGGATTCATAACGTGGAATTGAAGCCGGGACGTGGCGGGCAACTCGCGCGCGCGGCCGGCGCCGCAGTGACGTTGATGAGCAAGGAAGGCGACTATGGCCTTCTGAGGTTGCCGTCCGGTGAGATGCGGAAGGTTCAGCTCACCTGCAGCGCGACCATCGGAGGCGTCGGTAACCTCGAACATAGCCTGGAGTCCAGCGGCAAGGCCGGCCGAACGCGCTGGCGTGGGCGCAGACCAAAGGTCCGCGGCATGGCGATGAATCCTTGCGATCATCCGCATGGTGGTGGAGAAGGGCGTTCCAAGGGTGGTAATCACCCCGTTTCCCCGACGGGCGTCCCGGCCAAGGGCTACAAGACCCGGCGCCGCAAGAAGTACTCGAACCCATTGATCGTCCGCCGGAGGAAGTGAGTCGACGTGGAGACGGGAGGCGCACGACTGTGCGCCTTCGTGTAGGAGAAAATTGCCATGAAGAAGGCGCCATTTGTCAGCGTGAGGCTACTGGCGAAGATCAGGGACATGAACAATCAGCACAAGAAGGTCCCGATCCGGACTTGGTCGCGGGCCTCGACGATCTACCCGGAGATGGTTGGCCATACCATCGCCGTGCACAACGGGAAGAAACATGTGCCCGTTTTTGTCACGGAGAACATGGTCGGTCATAAGCTGGGAGAGTTCGCGCCCACTCGTACGTTCAGAGGGCACAGTGGGAGCAAGGGCGAGAAGACCGTCGGCCTGAAGTGAGGACGGATTTCCCCCGGCTCATCGGGTGAGGGACATCCGGCTCCATCCGGCTCCATCCGGTTTTGACGGGGTGAATTCGCAAGAGGAGAGCGGAGCGTAAGATGCAGGAACAGAGGTCCAATCACCGGCGCCGCAAGGCGAACAGGTTAGAGGTGAAGAAGGCCCAGAAGTTGGGCAAGGTGCGTTCGAGCTGGAACCGGATCTCGGCTCGCAAGAGTCGCGAGGTCGTCAATCTGATTCGGGGAAAGCACGTGAACGAGGCCATCGGCATCCTGAGGACGTGTACGCGCAAGGCGGCTGTTCCAACGCTCAAGGCGTTGAAATCGGCCATGGCCAACGCTCACGAGAACCACAAGATGGAGTTGGACCGACTTTACGTCGCGAAGGCGTTTGTCGAGGAGGGACCGACCTTGAGGCGGATGTTGCCGCGCGCGCGTGGTCGGGCAGACCGCATCCGCAAACGGACGAGCCACACAGTGATCGTCCTGGCCGAGAGGTCTTAGGGAAAGGGAGCTTCGCTGGGACGCGGTGGAGGAAAAAAGGGGCGTCGCCCGAGGCGCGCCGCATAGCGTAGGAGGAGAACAGTGGGTCAGAAAGTCAATCCGATTGGGCTCCGCGTGGGGATTACCCACGGATGGCAGTCCAACTGGTATGCCAGAAAGAAACAGTTTGCGGAGTTTCTGGCAGCCGACCTCAAGCTCAGAAGGTACATCAAGGAGAAGTTCCCGAACCACGGCATCGTGAGGGTGTACATCGAGCGAAAGACGGAGAAGTCCGTCAAGGCGACCATCTACACGGCCAAACCGGGGATCCTCATCGGCCGTGGGGGCACCGAGGTGGAGGTGCTCAGGCGGAGTCTGGAGAAGATCGAGGGCCGCCAGGTGTTTGTCAACATCAAAGAGGTCAAGGACTACGCCACCAACGCTCAACTCGTGGCCGAGGGGATCTCGTTCCAGCTCGAGAAGAGGATCTCCTTCCGCCGGGCCATCAAGCAGGCCATCACGCGCGCCATGAAGATGAAGAGCATCAAGGGCATCAAGGTGATGGTCTCTGGTCGCTTGGGCGGAGCCGAGATGTCGCGGCGTGAGTGGGCGAAGGAGGGGCGAATTCCCCTGCACACGCTCAGGGCCGACATCGATTACGGTTTTCACGAAGCCAGGACGACGTTCGGGGCGATCGGCTGCAAGGTGTGGGTCTTCAAGGGTGAGATCATCCCCGAAATCCAACGACAACCGCAGGCGTCGCGTGCGGCGGCTTCCGCTCCCGCAGCGGTCCCGACGAGCGCCCCTGCCACGCCTCCCGCGGCTCCAGCACCGCAAGCGTAGTGGTTTTCAAGGAGAGAGATAAGTCATGTTGGCTCCAAAGAAAGTCAAGTGGCGCAAGCCGCACAAAGGACAGCTCAAAGGTCGGGCTGGACGCGGATCTCGGGTTTCTTTCGGTGAATTTGGCCTGCAGGCCATGGAAGCTGGTTGGGTCACGAGCCAGCAAATCGAGGCGGCCCGAATTTCGATGTCCCGTCACATGAAGAGGGGCGGCAAGATGTGGATCCGGATCTTCCCGCACCTGGCTATCACGAAGAAGCCGGCGGAAACGCGGATGGGAAAGGGAAAGGGTCCTCCCGAAGGTTGGGTGGCCGTGGTAAAGCCAGGAAAGATCATCTACGAAATCTCCGGTGTGTCTGAGGAAACGGCACGAGGGGCGATGAAACTCGCATCCCACAAGCTTGGAATCAAGACGCGGTTTGTAACCCGTGACATCTTGGGGGGGGCTTAGGCGATGAAAGCTCGAGACGTCGGCCAGCTCACTTACGAAGAACTCCAGGAGAAGTACCGGAAATTCAAGGAAGAGCTGTTTCATCTCAGGTTTCAGCTCGCTACCGGTCAGTTGGAAAAGACGCACAGGCTGCGCGTGTTGAGAAAGGATCTGGCTCGAGTGCTCACGTTCATTGGGCAGCACAAGCCAGTCGCTCAGCCGGCGACCAAGAAGGACGAATGAGGAGATAGCGGATGTCGGAGGAGAAGAAAGATCAGACCGACCGCGGGCAGACTCGTCTCTTGACAGGTGTCGTTTTGAGGACGGGTCTTCAGAAGACCGTTGTCGTCGAGGTCATGAGTCGGAAAAAGCACGCGCTCTACAAGAAGACCATCCACCGAAAGAAGCGGTATCTGGTGCATGACGAGAAGGGCGAGTGCGGTGTTGGCGACCAGGTCGAGTTGATGTACACCCGGCCACTATCGAAGTTGAAAAGGTGGCGTGTGTATCGCATCGTGGCCAAGGCCGCGTAACGGACTACTGCGGAGACAAGCGGCACGCATGCGGTGTGCCCAGGTGTGATAGGGCATCGGCATCGCTCTCTACTCGGGAGCGAATGGCCGATGCGAGGGAGACAATGCAATGATCACCAACTATACCAACTTGGTGGTGGCAGATAATTCGGGGGCGAAGAAAATCAAGGCGATCTGCCTTTTGGGAGGCTCCAAGCGCCGCTACGCCCGGATCGGAGACATTGTGGTGGCGGCGGTCAAGGAAGCGATCCCAAGTGGTGCGGTGAAGCGCAAGGCGATCGTCAAGGCGGTCATCGTCAGGACGCGGCGAGCGCTCAGGCGGAAGGACGGGTCGAACATCCGGTTCGACGACAACGCAGCGGTCATCATCAAGGATGATTTGAATCCTGTGGGAACGCGCGTGTTCGGTCCTGTCGCCCGGGAGCTTCGTGCGAAGAACTTCATGAAGATCATCTCCCTGGCGGCCGAAGTTTTGTGATTGTGATCGAGAGATCTGGCCGGACGAGGTGCGTAAGTGGTCATCGGTGAGACGTCGCAGTGCGGGGTGGTCGACAAGACCAGCGGCCTAATGCCCAGACCCATCAATTGTTGAATCGGAGAGTGAGAGAGAAGTTATGTTGGCACCCAGCTTGAGAAGGAGCCGCAGGCTCAAGAGGCTGGCCGAGAAGGAGCAGCTCAAGTTCCGAAGGATGCACGTTCGAAAGGGCGACTTGGTCCGTGTGCTCACCGGCAAGAGCAAGGGTAATGTCGGGCACGTGATCGAGGTTTACCCGGAGGATGACCGCGTCCTGGTGGAAAAGTCGAACTTGGTCAAGCGGCACCAGCGGCCATCGGCAAAGATTCAGAAGGGCGGGATCATCGAGAAGGAGAACCCCCTCCACGTCTCCAACGTGAAGTTGGTGTGCCCGCACTGTCGTGAGCCCATGAGGCCTCGGACCGAGGATAAGGATGGCGTCAAGACCCGGATCTGCCGAAGCTGCAACGAGGCACTCGACCTGAAGTGACGGGGAAGTGATTGGGATCATGGCTGAGAAAGAAAACAAGGAAAACAAGGAAAAGCAGGGCAAGAAGGAGAAGGCTCCGGCCGGCGCCAAGCCTGGAAAGCAGGGTAAGGGCAAGGCTGAGGCCAAGGCGGCAGATGCCACGGCTTCGGTGGTCCCCAAGATCGCCAGCCGGCTGCAACTTCAGTATGCGCAGGAGATCGCACCACGGCTCAAGGCCAAGCTGAATCTCAAGAACAGCATGGAGATCCCGCGGATCATGAAGATCGTGGTCAACGTGGGAGTCGGTGACGCGCGGGACAATGCGAAGCACCTCGAAAAGGCCGTCGAAGAGCTCCGGGACATCACGGGCCAGCGACCGGTGGTCACGGAGGCAAAGGCTTCGATCTCCAACTTCAAGATCCGCAAGGGGATGAACATCGGGTGCTACGTGACCCTCCGGGGTGCCAGAATGTGGGCATTCCTGGACAAGCTCATCTCCGTATCGCTTCCACGCGTACGTGACTTCCGTGGTATTAGTCCCAACGCTTTCGATGGCCGCGGGAACTACAACCTGGGAATTCGCGAGCAGGTCATTTTTCCGGAGATCAACCCGGACAAGGTCGATAGGGTTCGAGGCATGAACATCACAATCTCGACCTCGGCGAGGAACGACGTGGAAGCCCGCGAGCTTCTCGTGGAATTCGGGATGCCTTTCCGGAAATAGGTTCATTGGGAGATTGGTTCGAACGAATAGCAGCGGCGGCGGCCGGCTCAGGAGGTCAGTGTGGCCCGCAAGGCACTCATCATCAAACAGAAGAGAACGCCGAAGTTCAAAACGCGGTTCTACAATCGGTGCAGCCAGTGCTCCAGACCGAGGGCGTACATCAGACAATTTGGCATCTGCAGGATTTGTTTCCGCAACCTGGCTTCCCTGGGAATGATACCCGGCGTGGTGAAGTCCAGCTGGTGATCCTTGAGGAGGAAGCGTTAAGCCATGACGATGACTGATCCCATCGCGGATATGTTGACCCGAGTGCGAAATGCAAACCGGGTCTTTAAGAATACCGTCAGTATGCCAGCCTCCAGGTTGAAGGCTGGGATCGCGGAGATCCTCAAGCTGGAGGGTTTCATCAAGGACTACAAATTGGTGAAAGAAGGCCCCCAGGGTTTCTTGAAGATCTCTCTGAAATACTCGCCCACGAGGGTAAGGGCGATCAACGGGCTCAGGCGCATTTCCAAGCCCGGCCTGCGGGTTTACGCCCGGAAAGATCAGGTCCCTCGAGTCCTCGGCGGACTTGGAATCGCCGTGCTGTCGACCTCGAAAGGGGTCATGAGTGACAAGCAGTCTCGTAAGCTTGGCCTTGGTGGAGAAGTTCTCTGCTACGTGTGGTGATGGCCGTCTAGGCGTTCACTGAAGGCACGCGCGATGAGTCGCAAGGGCAATCTGTCGTAAGGAGCAAGACATGTCTCGGATAGGAAAAATGCCGATCGTGATCCCCGCCAAGGTGCAGGTCTCAATCACGGGGCAAGCGGTCAAGGTGACCGGGCCACGGGGTAACCTGGCTTGGTCCGTACCTGAGGGCATCCGCGCCAGTGTGGCCGACGGCAAGGTCACGTTCACTCCGGAGTCCTCCCAGCGCCGGCTAGGGGCTTTGCACGGCCTTTCCCGTGCGATGGTGAACAACATGGTTATCGGCGTCTCGCAGGGCTTCACGAAGGACTTGGAGCTCCAAGGCGTCGGTTACCGTGCCAAAGTTGATGGCAAGAAGCTCGTCCTGAACGTCGGTTTTTCTCACCCTGTCGAGATGGTTATTCCTGAGGGACTCTCGCTGGAGGTCAGTAAGAAGCAGGACAACATCTCGATCACCGGCTCGGACAAGCAAGTCCTGGGCGAGTTTGCAGCTGTTGTCCGGCGAGTGCGACCACCGGAGCCTTACAAGGGCAAAGGTATCCGGTATCGCGGCGAAATCGTCAAGACGAAGGCCGGCAAGAAGGTTAGTGCCTAGAAGTGTTGATCTGGTCTGGTGGGCTTGTCCCGCGCGGGTGACGAATCGATTCCAGGTTGTTGGCCTGGAGTTGACGGGGAAGGGGCGGGCCCACCGCCCAGCCGTAGCGAGGGAGCCTCCTGGGGCTCTTTGAGTAGTGGAGGACAGCGGCGTTCTATCGAGGAGCGTTCTGGTCTCTAAGGAGAAAGTGCCATGTCGGTTGCGCAGAGACGTCTGGAGTCGAGGGTTCGGCGGCACGCGAGGGTTCGGCGAAGGATTTCTGGGTCTTCCCAGCGGCCGCGACTCGCCATCTTCAAAAGCACCAAGCATCTGTACGCTCAGCTGGTGGATGATTCGAAGAATCATACGATCACTGGGGTGTCGACGCTGTCGCCCGCACTACGTGAGCGGTGCGACAAACTCACGGGAGTGGAATGTGCGAAGGTGATCGGAGAGACGATCGCCCAAGCGGCTTTGGATCGAAAGATTTCGGAAGTGGTCTTCGATCGCGGTGGGTTCAAGTACATGGGGAAGGTCAAGATTCTGGCAGAAGCGGCCCGGGCGAAGGGTCTCAAGTTCTAGGGCGGGCAGCCCGTAGAGAGAGGAGTTGTCAGTTTGGCTCGCAACATCGAGGTTTCGCAGGAAGAACAAGATGGACTCATCGAGAAGGTAGTCCGCATTAACCGCGTCGCCAAGGTGGTCAAAGGCGGGCGCCGATTCAGCTTCAGTGTGTTGGGCGTTGTTGGCGACGGCAAGGGACGCGTGGGCATCGGGTTGGGAAAAGCGAATCTCGTTCCGGATGCGGTGCGCAAGAGCCTGGAAGCGGCCAAGAAGCACATGGTGGAGATTCCCGTGACCAAGAAGGGCAGCATTCCCTTCACCGTGCGAGGCCACTATGGATCGGGCGCGGTCGTCATGAAGCCGGCGGCTCCCGGAACGGGAGTCATCGCCGGGGGTTGTGTTCGGGCCGTCATGGAAGCGGCTGGAATCCGGGACATCTTGACGAAGTCCCTGGGGAACACGAACCCTGTGAATCTTTTGCGCGCGACGATGAATGGCCTTCTGTCGCTCAGAAAGTCGAGTGACATCGCCAAGGTGCGCGGTCTGACCCTGAGGCAGTTGTTCGAAGGCGTGGGGGTGGAGAAGTAGACATGGCAAAGCTAGAGATCACGCTATATCGGGGATTGCCGGGCAGAACCGACCGGCAGCGGCGGACGGCCGAGGCACTGGGACTTACGAAGAAGTGGCAGACCGTCACTCACGATGACAGTCCTGCCGTCCGTGGTATGATCGAGAAACTGGCCCACATCGTCCGGGTGAAAGAGGTCTAGGCACGGGATCTGAGGCGGGTCGACCCGCCCGAGGGAAGCCTGGGATGCATAGGTCGCCGGTGCAGAAAGCGCGGGCGACGCGCTGCGGGCAAAAAACCCTTTACGGGTGCGGCTCGGCGGGCCTATAATAGCGGCCCCGCAAGTACCATGCCTTTCGAGATGGATCCGTGGGGGTTGGCGGGCCATTGTGGTGATTGCGAGAGAGCGTTCGCTCTTGGCGAAGGCGCGCTTTTAGCGCTGTGATTGGGAGAGCATCATGAAACTGGACGACATCAAGTTTGCTCGCGGGGCTCGGAAAGCCCGCAAGCGCAAGGGGTTCGGCCGCAGCTCCGGACACGGAAAGACATCCGGACGCGGGGGCAAGGGCCAAAGCGCTCGGACCGGGACGGGTAAGCCCCGAGTCGGGTTCGAGGGTGGTCAGATGCCGCTCTCAAGACGGTCCCCGAAGCGTGGCTTCACCAATATCTTTCGACGGGTATACGCGCCCCTGAATGTCGCGGATCTGGATATCTTCGACGACGAAACGCGTATCACCGTGGAGTTGCTCAAGGAAAAACGGCTCGTGCGCAAGTCCGCGAAACTGGTGAAGATCCTTGGGGAAGGTGAGCTCAAGAAGAAGCTTTCGGTGAGCGCACACAAGTTCTCCAAGACGGCGGAAGAGAAGATCAAGAAGGCCGGCGGAACGATAGAGGTGATCTAGGTGCTCGATACTTTTGCCAACGCCTTCAAGATCCGGGAACTCAGGAACAGGATCTATTTCACCTTCCTGATGGTCCTGGTCTTCAGGCTGGGCTGCCAGATTCCCACTCCCGGAATCGATGCGGCGAAGATGCAAGCGATGATCGCCCAATACGCCAACAGCGTACTGGGCTTCTTCAACATCTTCTCCGGGGGCGCTCTGGAGAAGTTCTCGGTGTTTGCCCTGGGCATCACGCCCTACATCAACTCCTCCATCATCATGCAGCTCCTGATCTACGTCATTCCTGATCTGGAGAGGCTGGCCAAGGAAGAGGGCGAGGAAGGGCGTCGGAAGATCAGCCAGTACACGAGGTATGGGACCGTCGTCATCGGCGCGCTGCAGGCATTTGGGATCTGTGTGTGGCTCGAGAGCTTGCAAACGCAGCAGGGGCCCATGAACATCGTCTACGAGCCTGGGTGGACCTTCCGCTTCATGGCGGTCCTCACGCTCACGGCGGGGACGGCTTTCATCATGTGGTTGGGTGAGCAGATGACCGCCATGGGCATTGGAAATGGCGTGTCGATCCTCATCACCGCTGGGATCGTGTCGAGACTTCCCTCAGCGCTCTTCCACGTGTGGCAGGTGTTCGAACTCGACAAATTCAGTCCGACCGGTATCGTTCGGCTGATCGCTCTGATCGCTCTCGTGTTGTTTGTCATCGCGGCGGTCGTCGTCGTTCAGGATGGTGTCCGCAAGATTCCGGTGCAGCACGCGAAGCGCGTGGTGGGGCGACGAGTCTATGGTGGTGCCACGACCCACATTCCGCTGCGCGTCAACCAGGGTGGCGTGATCCCGGTGATCTTCGCCTCCTCCGTGATGATGTTTCCCACGATGATCCTGGACTACGTGGTCAAAATGTGGGAACTTACCACGAAATACGACGTGTTTTCGAAAGGTGTGAAGTACGTCTACGAGGCGATGCAGCCCGGGCAGTGGTTGTACATCCTCGCTGAGTTCGCACTGATCATTTTTTTCACTTACTTCTACACGGCGATCCAACTCAATCCCAAGGAGATTGCGGACAACCTGAAGAAGTACGGCGGCTTCATACCGGGAATTCGGGCAGGGCGGAAAACGGCCGAGTACATCGACCGAATTCTCAACAGAATCACCTTGGCCGGTGCCTTGTTCCTGGGGTTGATCGCGATGGTTCCTCAGCTGATGTGGGGGCTGTTCCGATTGAACATCTACTTTGGCGGTACGAGCCTCCTGATTGTCGTCGGTGTCGCCCTGGACACAGTACGCCAGATGGAGTCCCACATGGTGACACGTCACTATCAGGGGTTCATGCGCTAAGCGTGGACCTGGAATTGGAGACTTGCTGGAGTGTTTAGCGGAGCGACGGGGTAGTCGGATGGGACTGAATTTGTTGATCATGGGCCCCCCTGGGGCAGGCAAGGGAACTCAGGCGGCCATGCTCGCCCGAGATCTTGGTGTTGCCCACCTGGCAACCGGGGATATTCTTCGCAAGGAGCTCGGGACTTGCAGTCCTGTCGGATTGAAGGCAAAGGCCTTCATGGAGCGAGGTCAGCTCGTTCCCGATGAGGTCATGGTCGAGCTCATTCGTGAGCACCTCGTCTCGGCCGAGCGGGCCGGGGGTTTCGTATTGGACGGCTTTCCCCGTACCGTTGGTCAGGCCGATTCGCTGCAGTCCATGCTCGCCAGCGCATCCATCCCCCTGTGGGGTGTACTCAATCTGGAGGTTGCCGAGCAGTCCTTGGTGGAGCGGTTGGCGAATCGTTTGACCTGTCCGAAGGATCAGCGAACGTACCATCCGAAGAGCCACCCGCCCAGGCGGCCGGGTCTCTGCGACGACTGTGGCACCGAGCTCGTCATTCGGAAGGATGATGGCGAGGCTGTGGTCGTGGAGCGGTTGAAAGTCTACTGGAAGAACACCGCGCCTCTGATCCAGTACTACGAGGCCCGTGGGCTCCTGAGGTCGATCGACGGATCGGGTGACGTCGACGGAGTTGCCTCTGCAATCAAGCAAGTCGTGCGAGCTGTCCGTGACGGCCGCGCGACCGGGATGATGCGGGGCGATGCTGAGGGAGGCGCAGGTCGACCGTGATTGCCCTCAAGTCGCGAACCGAGATCGAGCAGATGCGCCGCGCCTCCCGGATGGTGGCGGAGATTCTGTTTGACTTGGCCGACATGGTCAAGCCCGGTGTCACGACGGGTACCCTTGGTGAGTACGCCGAACGGCAGATCCAGAAGCGCGGCGCGTTGTCCGTTTTCAAGGGATATCAGCCGAGCGAGGACGATACGCCTTTCCCGGCGGTCATCTGCACATCGGTGAATGAGCAGGTTGTGCATGGCATCCCTTCGGAGCGGGTCGTCCTCAAGCAGGGCGACATCGTGGGGATCGATTTGGGGCTCACGTATGAAGGCTACGTCGGCGATGCTGCGATCACCGTGCCCGTCGGTCGAGCTTCCGCAGAGGTCCGCAAACTTCTGCAGGTGACACAGCAGTCGTTGTGGGAGGGAATTTTGCGGTGTCGCGAGCCTTTTCGGCTTCACGATATCGGCGCGGCCGTTCAGTCCTACGTCGAGCATCACGGGTTCTCCGTGGTACGCAAGTACTTCGGTCATGGCATCGGTCGCGAGATGCACGAAGAACCCGCGGTCCCGAATTTTGGAGCCCCCGGTACCGGCCAGCGGCTGAAGGCCGGTATGGTGCTGGCCATCGAACCGATGGTCAACCAGGGAGTCTTCGATACGAGAACACTGGATGACTGCTGGACCGTGGTCACCGCGGATGGGCGGCTCTCTGCCCATTTTGAGCACACCGTGGCGATTACCGAGGACGGGCCGGAAGTGCTCACGAAACTATGAAGCGGTCCGATTTGGGAGCGGCAAGATGAAGGTCAGAACATCGGTCAAGAAGATCTGCGAAAAATGCAAGATCATCAAGCGCAGGGGCACCGTCAGGATTCTCTGCGCCAACAAGAAGCACAAGCAGCGCCAGGGTTGATCGGTGAAGTGCCAAGTGCGCCGGTTTGCTCGGGTCAACTGTACGAGCGTCTAAGGGACGGGCTCGTTAGAGGAGGATAGTAAGAGAGCGATGGCCAGAATAGCGGGAATCGATCTTCCCAAGAACAAGAGGGTCGAGATCGCTCTGCGGTACATCTACGGCATCGGGCCTTCCCGTGCCAAGAAGATCATCGAGAGCACACAGGTCAGCCCGGACATTCGGGTGAAGGATCTCACCGAAACCGACATCGCCAAGTTGATCAAGGCGGTGAACACGATCGGGAAGGTGGAAGGCGATCTGCGCCGCGAGGTCACGTTCAACATCAAGCGGTTGATGGAGATCGGAAGCTATCGTGGTATGCGTCACCGCAAAGGGCTTCCCTGTCGAGGGCAGCGAACGCGGACGAACGCGCGCACGAGAAAGGGTCGCAAGAAGACCGTGGGTCGCAGCAAGAAGGCCGTGTAGGCTGTTGATCAGGCCGGGATCTGGAGTCCTTCCACCAACAGTGCGAGGACGACAGCCCGGCCGCTGATCGGGGTTTGTCTCGAGTGACCCGCGGGTGGCCGCGGCTCGGGGACCAGGGATGTCTAGGTAGGCCTGGAACGGCTCGGAGGAAAGCGCCGGGCGAGAAGAGAGGAGATCTTTTGGAGGTGGCCCTTCCGGTCACCTTTAGGGTGTAAGGAACATGGTCAAGGCAAAGGGATCGAAGAAGGTCAAGAAGACGGTACCGGTGGGCAAGATTTTCATCCAGTCCACCTACAACAACACGATCGTCACGATCACCGACCAGAAGGGCAACGTCCTCACTTGGTCGAGCGCTGGCAATGTGGGATTCAAGGGATCCCGCAAGAACACGCCGTACGCGGCCCAGCTTGCTGCCAACCGAGCGATCGAGAAGGCGAACGAGTTCGGCCTCACGCAAGTGGACGTGTTCTTCAAAGGACCCGGCGGCGGGAAGGATGCCGCTATCCGGGCGATCCAGTCGAGTCGGTTGAAGGTCGGGATCATCAAGGATGTCACATCTGCTCCCCACAATGGCTGCCGGCTTCCGAAGCGTCGGCGTGTGTAGCCCGAGCTGGGTGACAGGAAGAGCAAGGTCGAGGGCTTCGATCGCGAGTTGCCGCATTGGCGGTGACCTCGACAAAAGTCCGGAGAGAAAAAGCGATGTGGCTGGCCGCCGTGCCGGCCTGGAGGTATGGAGAGATGGCTAGGGATGTGAGACCGGTCTGCCGCATCTGCCGGACCGAGGGCAAAAAGCTCTTCCTGAAGGGAGATCGCTGCTTCAAGGCCTCGTGCGCCTTCGAGAGGAAGCCTTACTGGGCCGGGATGCATGGGAAGGCGAAGTCGGGACATCGAAAGGTCTCTGATTACGGGACCCAGCTTCGTGAGAAGCAGAAGCTCAAGAAGACGTACGGCATGCTGGAGCGCCAGTTCCACAAGTATTTCGGAGTTGCCCAGAAGAGCCCTGGTGTCACGGGCACGAAGCTTCTGCAACTCCTGGAAGCACGCCTGGACAACGTCGTCTTCCGGATGGGCTTTGCCCATTCCCGAAAGCACGCGCGGCAGATGGTCCTTCACGGTCACATTCAGGTCAATGGACGACGAGTCAATGTCCCATCGTATGAGGTGGGCCCGGGCGCTACGGTGGCCGTTCCCGAGAAGAGTTCCTGGCACAGTCGCGCCAAGGAGGTCGTCAGCCTTGCCTCCAGTCGCGGAGCCATTCCTGACTGGATCAAGGTGGATGCGGACAAGGTGGCAGGGACTTTCCTGAAGGTGCCTGATCGGACGCAACTGCCGGAGGATATCAACGAGCACCAGATCGTGGAGCTCTATTCTCGCTAGGTGCTTGGCTGCCGACTGGTTCGCCCCTTACTGTGGCCCCTGGGCCTGCTCGACAGGTCCGGGGCCGCGGAAGCGGTGAGGTTGTTGGTGGCCAAGACCCATTGTGCGCGGTATCAAGTATGCCTGGACCCCGAGGAGGGAACTAGACGTGATCGAGTTCTTGAGGCCCGACCTCAAATTTTATAAGGACGAAGGGAACACCCCGGACTTCGGTCGGTTTGTGATGGAGCCACTGGAGAGGGGTTACGGCCAGACTGTCGGCAACTCCATCCGTCGGGTGCTTCTGTCCTCGATGCCAGGTGCCGCAATCGCTTCGATCCGCATCGAGGGTGTCTTGCACGAATTCTCGCACATCTCCGGGATCGTCGAGGACGTGACTCAGATCATTTTGAACCTCAAGAAGGTGGTTCTGAGAAGCACGTCCGATCGTCCGGTGACCATGTACTTGAAAGCCGTTGGGCCAAAGCAGGTCACAGCTGCCGACATCCAGCCGCACCAGAGCGTCACGATCGTTCAGCCGAACGTCTATATCTGTGAGATCACGGGCGAGGGAACCGTGCTCGACATGGAGATGACGGTCGTGAAGGGCAAGGGGTACAAGCTGGCACAGCGAAATACCTCTGGGGAATACGCCCTGAACACGATCTTCTTGGACACTCACTTCACGCCCATCACGAAGGTTCACTTCGTGGTGGAAGACACCCGCGTCGGCCAGGACATCAACTACGACCGGTTGATTCTCGAGGTCCGAACGAACGGCGCGCTCCAGCCAGACGAGGCCGTGAAGTTGTCTGCTGGAATGCTCCGCAGTCATTTCGAGCTTCTGACGGACATTTCGACCGAGTCGAAGTTCCCCGAGGAAGAGTTCCGGATGATTCGAGAGGACAAGAAGCCCGAGAACAAGAATCTCGACATCTCCATCAAAGAGCTCGAGTTCTCGGTTCGCAGCCGTAACTGTCTGGAGCAGGAAAACATCCGGACGCTGGGAGAACTGGCATTGAAGAGAGCTTCGGAACTCCTGGCGATCAAGAACTTTGGGAAGAAATCTCTCTTCGAGATTCGTGAGAAGCTGGCCCAGTACGGCCTGAGCCTGAAGGACGAGGAGGCTCCGAAGAAACCATGAGACACGGCAAGGCAGGGAAGAAGTTAGGGCGGAACAGCGGGCACCGGAAGGCGTTGTTCACGAGCCTGTTGAACGCCGCGTTGACGCACGACAAGATCAAGACCACGCTGGCCAAGGCCAAGACACTGGTGCCCAAGATCGAAAAGCTGATCACCTTGGCCAAAGAGGACGGCTTTCACGCTCGCGGCCTCGCCTTCAAGGTCCTTCAGAAGAAGGCGACCGTCAGGCGGTTGTTCGAGACGGTCGGGCCTCGATACAAGGAGCGGCACGGCGGGTATACCCGTATCATCAAGCTTGGACCGCGGACAGGCGACGCGGCCGAGATGGCCCAGGTGGAACTGCTGTAGCCCCTCGGGGCTTCCGTCGTGGCGCAGTCCCGGAGCCAAGACTCCGGGCTCGCTGGTGCCGTACTCGAAGGACACGGAGAGCTCGCAGACTCCCGGAAGTTGCGTTGAGGGAGGGCCTGTGTGGCGGCCGTGTCCTTTGTGTATCGTGTGAACGTTGATCCTGTAACGTCGAGCTTGTCGGGAGTCCGTCCTTGCTGAGGAAGGTGTGAGTCGGTGATCGAAGTCAGGGATGTGTCGTTCTCCTACTCCGATGGAGTCCCGATCCTCAGCGGAGTGAGCCTGACCATTCCAACGGGCGACTATGTGGGAATCGTTGGCCCCAATGGCTCCGGAAAATCCACGTTAGTTCGCCATTTCAACGCGCTGCTGGTCCCCCATCATGGAACCGTTCTGGTCGATGGACTCGACATTCGAAACAGGCGCGACCGACCCGCGATCCGGCAGAAGGTAGGGCTGGTCTTCCAGAATCCCGAGAATCAGATTGTCGGGACCATCGTGGAGGACGACGTGGCCTTTGGTCCCGAGAATCTCGGGCTTGCTACCACGGAGATCCGCCGCCGCGTGGACGAGGCCCTGGAGCGGGTAAGCCTCGCGGAGTTCAAGGATCGTTCTCCCTCGACGTTGTCAGGAGGGCAGAAACAGCGCCTGGCCATCGGGAGCGTCCTTGCGATGCGTCCGTCACATCTGGTTCTCGATGAACCTCTTTCGATGTTGGATCCGACGGGACGGGAGGAGGTCCTGTCCGTCGTGAAGCGGCTCAACGGCGAGCACGGTGTCACTGTCGTGTACGTCACCCACTCGATCGAGGAGCTCCTGTTGTCCCGGCGAGTCATTGCGTTGTCCAAAGGACGGGTCGTCTACGATGGGGCGACCTCTGATTTTCTGTCCGATGCCAAACTGCACCAGTCTCTCGAGATGGAAGCCCCGATGCTGATACGGATGTCACTCGAGCTCCGTCGGCGACGTCTTATCTCCGGAGATCTGCCCCGCGACCTGGAAGGCCTGGTGGACCGACTTTGCTCGTGAGCGTGCGGCAACTCGAGGTCATTTACATGCCGGGGACTCCCTTCCAAACCCGGGCGCTGTCGTCGGTGGACCTCGACATCCACGCGGGTGAGGTGCTGGGACTGGTCGGGGCCACAGGGTCTGGCAAATCCACCTTCTTGCAGGCGATCTGCGGTCTCATTGACATCGCCGCGGGCACCGTGGAGTACCCTGGGGGCTTCGATGCGGCCAATCTTCATTCCAACGTGGGCATGGTCTTTCAGATGCCCGAGGATCAGCTCTTCGAGCGAACCGTGCTCGAGGATGTGTCGTTTGGACCCAGACAGCTTGGCTGGCCGAGCCAAAGGGTGGCCGACGCGAGTCGACGGGCTCTCGAACGGGTTGGCCTCGATCCGGACACCTATGGAAAACGATGCCCTCTGACTTTGTCCGGCGGTGAGAAGCGTCGAGTTGCCATCGCAGGGATCCTTTCCATGGAGCCGAGGCTTCTTCTCCTGGATGAACCGACCGCGGGGCTCGACTGCCGAGGACGTCGATATCTGGTCGATCTGATCACAGGGCTTCATCGAGAAGGGACGACCATCGTGATCGTGACGCATGACTTGGAGTATCTGTCCGGGCTTGCCACTCGCGTGGTCGTGTTTCAGAAGGGTCGCGTCGTCTCGGTCGGGGGCCCGAAGGAGATCCTGGGTGAGACCGAGGCCTTGAGGCGGGCGGGACTCAGAGCCCCGGTCACGGCCGAACTTCTCGCTGCCCTTTCCGGGCGGGGGTTCTCTGTCCCCAACGGGCTTCTCGCTGTGGACGAGACGGTCCAGGCCATTGAAGATGCTTTTGGGGACAAGGGACGGCGGTCGAAGACATGATGATTTCGAATAGCGTGTTCGGAGTCATATCCGACACTCACGGCCACGTTCCTGACCGTGTCTGTCGTCTTCTGTCCGGCGTGGCCGGGATCTTTCACGCCGGTGACATCGGGTGCGTCGACGTGCTCGACGTGCTCTCATCGATCGCGCCCGTCCACGCGGTGTACGGGAATGTCGACACCGGCTCGCTGTCGGCGAGACTGCCCAGGATCGGCGTCTTTCCGGCCGGATGCTTCAAGGTCGTCGTCATCCACGATCTGGGCCCGTCGGAGGTAGATCCCAGGGCCGTCGAGGCTGAAAAGGGGTCTCTTGTCATCCCCATGGGTCTTCGTCGGTCGGTGTTCGAAGTCATCGTGGGTGAGCGGCCAAGGGTCGTGATCTATGGGCACACCCACCGACCGGCCGCCATCGAGATCGGCGGAGTGTTATACTTCAACCCTGGATCTCCGACGAGCGTCCGTGACCCGCAAGGGCGCGCCACCGTCGGACTTCTCGATGTCTCGGGTGACGTCCCATGTTGGGAGCACCTTTTTGTGGAGGCCCATCCGTGATTCTCGTCGTCGACAATTACGATTCCTTCACGTACAACTTGGTTCAGTATCTGGGAGAGCTTCATTCGGAGATCCAGGTGCATCGCAACGATGCGATCACCGTGACCGAGATCGAAGCGCGCCATCCCGACTATATCGTCCTCTCACCGGGGCCATGCACCCCCAACGAGGCCGGGATCTGTCTTGAGGTGATTGGCCGTCTTGGCCCCACGATTCCTCTTTTGGGGGTGTGTCTGGGACACCAGTCGATCGGTCAGGCTTTCGGAGCACGGATCGTGAGAGCGCCTGAGCTCTGTCACGGCAAGACATCCAAGATCATCCATGACGAGGACGGTGTGTTCTCCGGACTCGAGAACCCGTTCGAGGCAACGCGTTACCACAGCTTGATCGTGGATGAATCCACCCTTCCCGATTCGCTCAAGGTGACGGCGAGGACCCCGGAGCGCATGATCATGGGGCTTCGGCATCGGGACTATCCGATCCATGGAGTCCAGTTTCATCCTGAATCGATCCTGACGGGTTGCGGCAAGAGGTTGCTCGCCAACTTCCTTGACCTGTACGCGGGGACGCATTCTTCCGAACCTCTGTGATGGCGACCCGAAGGAACGGCTCGAACGTTCGTATTTCTCGATTCTTGTCCCTCGGGGGAGTGGCTTCAAGGCGAATGGCCGAGGCTTTGATCGTCGAGGGGCGCGTTTCGATCAACGGGATCAAGGCTGTCATCGGACAGAAGGTCGATCCGGAACTCGACGTCGTCTTGGTGGACGGGACCCGGATCCACATCGCCCGGAAGAGCGTTTACATCGTTCTGCACAAGCCGCCGGGGTATGTCTCCACGAGGAGAGATGATCAGAATCGGCCGACGGTGCTCGACTTGATAGAGGGAAACGACCGATATCTGTATCCAGTGGGACGTTTAGATCTCAACTCGGAAGGGCTCATGCTTTTGACCAACGACGGAGAAATGGCCCACGCATTGACCCACCCCCGATTCGAGATTCCCAAAACGTACCATGTGCAGGTGGACCAAGTGGTACCGCAGGACCAACTCGGAAGATTACGCCGCGGCATCAGGCTCGAGGATGGACAGACGCGACCGGCCGACGTCCGCCTATTGAAGAAGCGAGGGCGCGGCCTCTGGTATGAAATACGAATCCGCGAGGGACGGAACCGGCAAGTCCGGCGGATGTTTCGGGCTGTGGGGGCCCGGGTGATCCGCCTGATTCGTGTCGCTCTGGGGCCGCTCAGGTTGGCTGGGCTGCCAAGTGGGGCCTACCGATCCCTTCTGCCCGAGGAGCTCGCGCTCCTCAAGGAGACCTATGCCCATCATCCAGTTCCAGCTCGAGAACGGCATTCCAGTACTCTTTGAAAGGCTGGACCATCTTCATTCGGCGACCATCGGAGTATGGGTGCTGGTGGGATCCCGTCACGAGTCCACTCCCCAGCACGGGATCTCCCATCTCGTCGAGCACATGCTCTTCAAGGGGACGAAGACGCGTAACGCCCTCGACATTGCCGAGTCCCTGGAGATCGTGGGGGGCGAGATCAATGCGTTCACCTCGAGGGAGTACTCGTGTTACTGGGCCAAGGCGTCGACGGAGCATTTCTCGAAAGCCTGTGACGTGCTCTCCGACCTTCTGGTCAACAGCCGCTTCGACGAGCAGGAGTTCGTCAAAGAGCGGAAGGTGATCCTGGAAGAGATCAAGATGTACGAGGACTCACCGGAGGAGCTCTGCATGGACATGCTGGCCCAGAACGTCTTCGATGAGGGTTTGGGCCATCCGATCGTCGGGACCTCCAAGCTGATCCGCGACGTGCAGAGGGATACCGTTTTCGGGTACTACCGGAAGATGTACGGACCGCAGGACATGTTCATCACGATCGTGGGAAATGTGCCCGAGGATCAGGTTCACCGTGAGATCGCAAAGTTCCACTGGCAACGGCGAATGGACAAGAGTCGGGTGAAGCCGTTTGCGCAGGCTCGCCTCACCCGCGGGGTCTCCTACCGGAAGAAAGAGATCGAGCAGGCGCATCTGACGGTCGCCTATGGCGGTCTTCCGGTCGCTGCACCCAACCGCTACGTGCTGCACACGATCAATGCCCACCTTGGATCAGGGATGTCCTCGGCGCTCTTCCAGGAGGTCCGTGAGAAGCGGGGCCTTGCCTACAACATCTACACGTTCGTTCAGTCCTACCGGGACATCGGAATCCTGGGGATCTACTGCGCCACCTCCTCGAGCAAGGTGAAGGACGTCCTCACGATCGTCCGTCAGGAGATCGAGCGGGTGAAGAACGAAGGGGTTCCGCCCAAGCGGCTCACTCAGATGAAGGAGCAGCTCAAGGGCAATCTGTTGCTCTCTCTGGAAAAGCCTTCTTTCCGGATGACGCGGATGGGAGTCAGTCATCACTATTTCGGTCGGATCATGCCGGTGGAGGAGATCGTCGCGACGATAGAATCGATCACCCAGGAGGACGTGGCCGAGATGGCAAAGGAGATTCTGTCTCGCGGATACTATGCCGTGTCGGGCGTGGGGAACTTCCCCAGAAAAGAGCTGACGGCCGGCTTGGGCCGTCCCGGCAAGGACTAGGAGGCCCTCCCCGTCGGGCTAACCCTGCCCTTTACCCACACTTCAGGCCGAATCGGGTACCGGACGGTGCTCGTAGTCGGGCCCCGGGCGTGAAGGGGGACATCGGGCCCGGCCGACGGGTTGGTGGCTGTCCTTCTGGTCTTGAGCGCGACGTGGGCGAGGGGCTCGCAGGCGCTGGCGTGGTAGATGCTGGGGGCGTTGACCCCAGAGGCAGGCTGCGTCGCCTCCCGGTCCATCACACCGACCAATTGGGTGTCGGTCATCCTCTTGATTTCGGCTCCGGAGAGTCACACTGAGCCAGGAGCACGCCCAGCGGGATCCCGTCGGTGGTGGTCGCCAAGGTGGAAGTGAAGGTGTAACCCACGACTGGTCGCTCCGGTCTGGTTTGTGCCAATCGTGCCGAGCCCCTCGCATTGGTCCAGTCCTGAGTAGTTCACATCGCTGCCATCCTGGATGCACAGCAAAGTATCCTGAGCCTTCATCCGCAGCGCGGTGCGTTTTCGGTGGGGAAGGAGGATGTTCTCCATCGTGACCGCTGAGGACAGGCGACACCTGGGCGCCGCAGAGAACGAATCAGCTCGGCGGATCGCCGGTTGTGGCGTACCGCCGTTGCTGTGATGCCCCGACAGCAGCGATCGCCACCCACAGGGTGAATACCAGATTTCCTCGCCTACCCGATCAGTACCTCCATGCCTCCATGGGTATCCGTCCCTGGCCAGTCAGCATGCTGGCGGAGACGAGACACTGTGCAATGGCCAGACAGTCATCGTGCGGGTAAAATCTGGGAGTGTGGTGTAGCATGGCCCTGGACCCGGTGGCCTGGACAGAAGGAATAGCCCATGAATATGGATATGTGGAAATACTACGGCATCACCCACACGGACCACACAATTATGAACCCGATCAGCATGGCCAAGACCAACGAGCTCATCGAACTCCTCGGCCTGCCTGACCGAGGTCGCGTCTTGGATGTGGCCTGCGGCAAAGCCGAGTTCCTGTGCCGCGTGGCGGAGCGGTACGAAGTGACGGGTACCGGTCTCGACTTGTCTCCCTTCACGATCGAGGAGGCGCGGAAGAACGTGTCGTCCCGCGACCTGAGCGGCCGCATCGAGCTTCTTCACATGGACGGCGGCAAGTACAATCCGGATCGAGGGGAAATGATGGACCTGGCCTCATGTGTCGGCGCTTCTTGGATCTATGGGGGCCACAGGGGAACACTGGAGGCGCTGCTCAAAATGGTGCGACCTGGCGGTCTCGTACTGGCGGGAGAGCCATTTTGGAGGAAGGAGCCGGATCCGGAGTACCTGATATTGACCGGTCAACAGGCAGATCTGTGCAAATCTCACGTGAGCAACGTACAAGCCGGCGTGGATCTGGGTCTCTCCTTCCTGTACAGTCTGGTTTCCAGCGAGGACGACTGGGACCGCTACGAAGGACTCCAGTGGCAGGCGGCCGAACGGTATGCTGCGGCTCATACCGACGATCTGGATGTGGAAGAGCTGTTGCGAACCTCAAGGAAGAACCGCGATGCATACCTACGGTGGGGGCGCGACTGTCTAGGCTGGGCCTTATACCTGTTTCGGATGTCATAAAAGACCGCGCTGTACTGCTACAAGGGATACAAGGCCTATCAGCCGCTAAACGTGTGGTGGGCAGACCAGGGCGCAGATGGGGGATCAGGGTTCTCCCAAATCCTTCACCTCATTCTGGCAAACCCAGTGATCATGAGCATTTCGAGGGCATACACTTTCACTTCCCTGGACCCCAGATGTGCCCCGGATGCAAGAAAGAACGAAGTCGCCGCGACGCAGGTGTACAGAGACGTACATCGAGGAGCGGCAACGAGTTCTGACGCCGCAGACGGGGTGCAGGTGGGGGATCAGGGGTTCTGGTCTTGGCTTGACCATGGAGAGATCGCCTGCTATAAGTGAAGGGCCCTTCTTCGTAGGCTCATACGCAATTTCGCGGTATCCAGAGAGTCTCGTCCCAGATCCCATCGCGTCGTCGGGGGAGTCGGCTCGCGGAAGCCAGGAGATGATCGATGTCTGCTGAGCCAGCTCAGCTCGAGCCAACGCCGCAGCCTTCACTGTCTGCCGCCAAGATGGCCTGTGGCCCGTCACCCCAGCCCGAAGGGGAGCCTGTGACCACCTCGCAGCGGACACGGGTTTCCATCGTCATTCCTGTTTATAACGAGCGGTCGACCATCGAGGAAGTCATCCGACGCGTTCTGGCCGTGGATTTGGGCCCGACTGTCGATCGGGAACTGGTCGTAGCCGACGATGGCTCTCGCGATGGCACCCAGCAGATCCTGGACCGGATGCGAACCGATGGGATCATCAAGGTCCACACGTCACTGATCAACCTGGGTAAGGGGGCGGCCATTCGCTTCGGGCTCGAATACGCGACGGGCGACATCGTGCTCTTCCAGGACGCTGACCTCGAACTGGATCCTCAGGAGTATCCTCGACTCCTCGAACCCATTCTCACAGGCCAGGCGGACGTCGTCTACGGATCTCGGTTCCTGAGGCCGACCCGGACTGTTCCGCTGGTAACACGGCTGGCCAACACGTTTCTTACCGCCGTCACGAACCTGCTCTACCGATCGCATCTCACCGACATGGAGACCGCCTACAAAGTGTTTCGTACGGACGTCCTCCGTCGGATCAAGCTCCGTTGCGTGGGGTTCGAGTTCGAGCCGGAAGTCACCGCCAAGGTCCTGCGTCAGGGCTTGAAAATCTGTGAGGTCCCCATCGGTTACATACCCAGGACGCAGCTCGAGGGGAAGAAGATCCGATGGCACGACGGACTCAAGGCCATCTACTACCTGCTTCGCTATCGTTTTGGCTCCATCGGCAAATAGCCTCCGGACTGGACCCGACGGGCTCCTAGATCCATCCGTGGTCTTGGTACCAGCGCGCGGTCTCCCCGATCCCCTGTTCGAGAGTTACGGCCTGTCTATACCCCAGCACTCGACGGGCCTTGTCCACGGACAGGCACCAATGGGGGGCCGTCAGTTCGAGGACTTTCTGCCGGTTGATGCGTGCGGTCCGTCCGAACGGCTTGGCCGCGATCTCGGCCACGAGCCCGGCCAGGTTGAGGGCCCAACGCGGGATGGCGAGCGTGAGCAAGGGGGCACGGATCGCCGACGCGATCGCGCGACAAATGCGGACCGTCGCGTAGTTCTCTTCGCTTCCGAGAAAGAACGTCTCGCCGACGGCATCCGGGTGCATCGTCGCCCGGAGAGTTCCCTCGACGAGGTCGTACACGTGGGCGAAGTTGACCCTTTGGTCCGCGCTCGCCAGTCGGACCGATAGACCGTACTTGCCCAGGAGGAATCCGTAGTACACGTCGACGTCGCGGGGGCCGAAAACGGCTGGTGGGCGCAGGATCGTCATTCGAAGAGAGCCGCTCGCCTCCCGCACGATATTCTCCGCTTCGGCTTTGGAGCGTCCATAGTGGGACACGGGACGCAGTTCGTTTTCCTCTGTGGCGGGGCTATCGGGCGGGGCAGGGCCCACGGCTGCCTGCGAAGAGATGAACACGAACCGCTCCAGGTCTGGGGCGTGTCGCTGGCACGCACGAATGAGGTTCTTCGTGCCGTCCCGGTTGACGAGGAGGTAGTCCTCGAGTGAGCCCGCGCAGACCAGTCCTGCCGCGTGGGCAACGTGGCTCACGCCTGCGAGCGCTCCTGGCAGACTAGCGGGATCTGTCACGTCGCCCGAGTGCCGCTCGACGTCCAGGTCGTTCAGCCAACGGAGGTCGGACGATCGGCGCACGAGACAGCGGACCCGAACGCCCTCCCGAATGAACCGTTCAACCAGATGGCTGCCGACGAAACCGGAGGCGCCGGTGACCAGGACCAAGGGATTACGGCGCATCTCGTTCCTCCGTGACGCGAAACATGATAGCAGACCTGACCCCCGTACGAATCCTCCGGAATTCCATCGAATGAGGTCCAAGCGGGCATTGGAAGCAAGCGAAGATTGACCCGCATCTTTCCGCCGGCCTTTGCACGCCATCCGAAGTGATGGCCTCTGCCACCCGCCCGACATGCACTCAAATGGCATTCGACCGGTGACGAGACGAGCCCGCATCTGATATGATCCGATCCTGATAGGAGAGTGAGTGATGCGCATCCTGGTCGTGGAGGATGATGAGGGGACTCGCTACGTTCTCAGTCGCACCTTGCGGGAAGTCGGGTACACCGTGGATTCGGCGTCTTCCGGCCCCGAAGGGGAGTGGCTCGCGCTGCAGAATCACTATGATCTGATCCTGCTCGACCTGATCTTGCCGGGCAGGGATGGTTTCGATGTGTGTCGGAATCTCCGTGCAAACGACGTCGACACGCCGATCCTCGTGGTCACCGGGCGCGGCAGGATCAGTGACAAGATCCATGGGCTCGACAGCGGCGCCGATGACTATCTCACCAAGCCGTTCGCCCGTGGTGAGCTCCTGGCCCGTGTGCGGGCTCTTGTCCGTCGTCGGACCCACGATGCGGGCTCGCTCCGGGTCGGCGAGCTCGTGCTCGACCGCGCGTCGCGGATGGTCCGAAGGGGTGAGTGGGACATCACTCTATCCCAGAGGGAATACACGCTGCTCGAGTTCCTCATGAACCGCGCCGGACAGGTCATTTCTCGCAAAGAGCTCGGCGAGCACGTCTGGGGTATGGCGTCCAAGGTCGACAGCAATGTCATCGACGTGACCGTGAGCCATCTCCGCAAGAAGCTCGAGACTTCGAACGGTCGTCGGTTGATCCACACCGTACGAGGGTTTGGCTACCGATTCGATACCGAGTCGACCCGCTGATCGGAGATCCTCGACCTGAGCGCTTCCATTAGGGCCATGGTCACGGGCCCGGTGACGCCGGAGCCAATGGCGAGACCCTCCAGTCGGATGAGAGGATCGATCTCCCGCACGGAGCTGGTGAGAAACGCCTCGTCGGCTTCGCTGAGACGAGACGGCGGATTCTTCCCCTCCTCGACGGGGATCGACAGACCCAGAGCCAGATCGATCACGACCGATCGGGTAATCCCCGGCAGTAGTCCGCAATCGACGCAAGGGGTCTGAAGCCTTGATCGGGACACCCAGAAGAGATTGGTCGTGGCCCCCTCGGTCAGCTCTCCGGCCGTGTTCAGCAGTAGAGCTTCGTCCGCGTCACGTTTTCCGGCTTCGAGGGCTGCCAGGACGTTGTCCACTTGACTGACGGTTTTGTGTCTGGACGTACAGTTCCTCTCGTTTCGGAACACGGTGGCGGAGATCACCGCGGCCCGTCCCGTGCGCCGATCCGGGGGCAATGGAGGAGCCATCGGAACGGACCGGACGACGACCGTGGGATGGAGATCGAAGGGAGGCCTCAGCCCTCGCTCTCCTGGTCCTCGAGAGAGAGTGACCCGGATGCAGGCGTCGGCCTCTTCCAAGCCGTTGAGCCGGAGGGTCTCCTCGACCTGGGTGGCGAGTTCGGCGGCGTCCAGCGGGCACGGGATCTCGAGCGCCCGCGCTCCTCGCTCGAGCCGGTCGAAGTGTTGGCCCAGAAGGAACGGCCGGCCACCGTACGCTCGGAACGTCTCGAAGACCCCATCCCCCAGGGTGAATCCTCTGTCCATGGCCCCGATGACCGGAAGCCCGGCGTCTGTCGGCCGGCCATTCACCAGGATTTTGTGTGTCATGAGAGGGGCCGAAAGACCGGGGTGACCGTGCCCATGGTCTTTCCGATTTCGCCCCGGGACAGGTGCGAAGGTCGCGAGGTCAAGAAATTGTGCAACAGGGTGTGCCCGTGTTCCGTGAGAACCGATTCGGGGTGGAACTGCACGCCGAAGATCGGATGTTCCTTGTGTACGAGCCCCATGATCGATCCGTCGTCTGCCCAGGCCGTCACCGACAGTTTCGGCGGAACGCTGGCGGGGTCGACCACCAGCGAGTGGTATCGAGCCGCCACAAACGGTGACGGGATACCGGCAAACAGCCCGGATGAATCGTGGTGGATGTTGGAACCCTCGGCGTGTACCGGTTTGCCGGACCGCAAAATTCGTGCGCCAAAGGCCGCCGCGATCGATTGATGGCCCAGACACACCCCGAGGATGGGAATCCGCGGACCAAGCGATCGGACCACGTCACAACAGATTCCAGCCTCCGAAGGACCCTTGGGTCCGGGTGACAGAATGATGTGGGAGGGATGGAGCAGGGCGACCTCGTCCACGGACATCGAGTCGTTTCGTCGGACCAGAGCGTGCTCTCCCAGTTCGGTGACATACCGGGCGAGGTTGTAGACGAACGAATCGTAGTTATCGATGAGGAGAATCATCGGCCGTTTTTTCTCTTGCTCAATGCCAGTGAATGGATCGTCGCGCAAAAGCTGATCATAACCCCCAAATTCACGGGCGTTGCTCTATGGTTCGTCTCTTAGCGCGGAGAAAAGGGCATGGGCCTTGAGGATCGTCTCTTCGTACTCGGCCTCCGGATCGCTCCGGGCGACCACCCCACCTCCGGTTTGGAAGTGAATCCGACCTCGACGGATGAAGAACGATCTTATCACGATGTTCGTATCCATCGCACCCTCGAATCCAAGGTAACCCACACAGCCACAGTATGGCCCGCGGTGGGAAGGTTCCAGCCCTGCGATGATCTCCATCGCCCGGATCTTGGGTGCGCCCGTGATTGAGCCGCCCGGAAAACAAGCCTTCAGAAGCGTGACTGCGTCTTCCCCGGGAGCGAGGGTTCCGGTGACCGTCGACACGAGATGGTGCACGGTCGGGTGGCTCTGGACCTCGCACAGGGCAGGCACTTTCACCGACCCCGGAACGCAGACCCTGCTCAAATCGTTGCGGAGGAGGTCCACGATCATGACGTTTTCGGCTCGGTCCTTGAGGCTGTTCACCAGTCGATTCATCGCGGCCCGATCCTCGAGATCGCCGATGCCGCGCGGGGCCGTGCCTTTGATGGGGCAGGTCTCGACTTGGTCGCCCGCCAGATGGAGGAACCTCTCGGGAGAAGCGCCCACGAGGGTGATGTCGCCAAAGCTCAGGTACGACGCGAAGGGAGCGGGGTTGATCCCGCGGAGTCGGCGGTACAGCGTGAACGGATGGCGTCTGAGCGGTGCGGTGAACCTCTGGGAGAGATTCACCTGAAAGATGTCGCCGGCGAAAATGTAGTCGATCGCCCTCTTGACCGCTGCCACGTACCCACGATGGTCGAAGTTCGAAGTGAGACCCGGAAGGAGTTCCAGAGGGAAGGACGGCGCCGTGAGAGACTCCCTTCCATCGGCGGTCGGAATCGAGAGCGAGGCCGGTGCTCTTTCCAGCTTGGCCAGAATCCGGTCTGCCTGCTCTTGGGCTCTGCGGTCGCGACTCGGTCCTTCGGGTTCGGGGAGACCGGTGGACACGATCCAGCACCGGCCTTGCCGGTGATCCCAGGACAGGACCCAGTCGTAGCATCCGACGACGAGGTCCGGCACCGGTGTGTCGTCATGGTCGGGGCGAGGGAGGCTCTCGAGATCGTGGCAGAGGTCATAGGCAAAGTAGCCTGCGACCCCTCCCTGGAAGGGCGGTAATCCGGGGATCCGAGGCTGTCGCTGTTCGCGCCAGAGCGAGCCCAAAACCTGGAACGGATCCTGTTCATCCGCTGGGAGGTTCATAGACCGGCTCTCAGGAGAAACGGTCGATTGTCCCCGTCTGGACCGCATCACCCAGAAAGGGCTGGCTGTCAGGAACGAGTGGCGGGTGAGGTCAGAGGGACCTCCGGAACTGTCGAGAAAGAGGGCGTGGTCGTCGCAACAGAACCGCGAGAAGGCTTCCAGAGGGTCGGGCGCCGGTTGGATCTCCCTGACGACGGGCAATCGGAACCTCCTCCAAAGGGGGGGGAGTCAGGAGCGGGTCGAGGTCTCACTCCGACAGGCTCCCGGACGAGTCCTCCCGTTGCTGTTCATCCATGGCTGGGCGGTCTTCCGAAACCCAGACGGCCGGCTCCCTGACGGAACAGCTCCTTGTCGTTGGCGAGCGCCAAGCCATCCTCCGTCGAGATGATGCCTTCCTGGGCCAGACGGCACAGGTCGTTGTCCAAAAGCCTCATCCCCTGCTTCGCATGGGAGAGCATCACGTTGGGGATCTGGAAGATCTTGCCCTCCCGGATCAGGTTCGAGATCGCTTGGACCCGGAACATGATCTCGTAGGCGGCAACCCGTCCGGGGGACGCCATCCGTCGAACCAGCGACTGGGAAACGACGCCCAGAAGAGCATCGGCCAGGGTCATCCTGATCTGGTCCTGTCGGTCCGCGGGAAAGACGTTGACGATGCGGTCGACCGTCTTTGGCGCCGAAGAGGTATGGAGCGTTCCCAGCACGAGGTGTCCTGTCTCGGCCGCGGTGATCGCGAGCTCGATCGTCTCCAGATCCCTCATCTCTCCCACGAGGATCACGTCCGGATCTTCCCTCAGCGCGGCCCGAAGGGCCTTGGCGAACGAGTGGGTGTTCGCTCCGACCTCTCTTTGGGTGATCCTCGATCGCTTGGGTGTGTGGACGAACTCGACCGGGTCTTCGATGGTGATGATGTGGGCGTTTTGCGTCTCGTTGATGAGATCGACCATCGCGGCGCACGTCGTGCTCTTGCCCGACCCGGTGGGGCCGGTGATCAGCAGGAGCCCACGGGCTTCTCGGACGAGGGTCGTCAGGATCTCCGGCGAGCCGAGTTCGGTGAGGGTCTTGATCCTCGATGGGATGACCCGGATCACGAGACCAGGGCCACGGATGTCCTTGAGCACGTTGACCCGGAACCTGGCGAGGCCGGGGATATCAACCGATCTGTCGAGGTCGCCCTCGCGGTGGAACTCTTCGACCGAGTCGGCCGGGAGGAGTTGACGGATGAGATGCCAAAGGTGGCCCTTTTCGAGGAAAGAGCGGCCCGCGGCCGGAACCATGGCTCCGTGGATGCGAAAGATCGGAGGGTAGCCGACCCCGAGATGCAGGTCTGAGGACCCTTTGGTCATCGCTTCAGTCAGGAGGACCCGCATGTCGGCTTCGTACGCGATGCCAGTGGGGGCCTCGACCATCGGCCTCCCGCGATCGAGAGAGTCGAGACCTCCCATCGGTTGGGATCGGACCTTTGCCGGGACAGCCGGGACAGCCGGGACAGCGGCGGGTTCTTCCTGCGTGATCCGTCGGTGGGCACACGCGTCCCGCGCTTGACGGCTCACGGTGGGATCCGGATCGTTGGCGAGCTTCCGGAGGAGAGAGTCTGTGTCGAGCAGATACGCATCGCTGCCGGCGATCAACGAAAGGGCTGCACGCCGATGGGCCGCCTCCGTATGGTGAACCATCGATTCGATCGATCGTTGGGCCTTTTCCCGGTGGTCGAGGGCGGCGACGCGAATCGCGACGATCCGAAGTTCCGGATCCGTGGAGTCGAGGAAAGAAAGAGCCAGGGGCGCGGTTTTGCGCGGATCGATCCGGCTCAGCGTGGACAGCGCCGCGACCACGATTCTGGCGTCGGAGTCATACATCCGGACGGCCACGGCCTGGTAGACCGCTTTGGCGTGAGGACCGGCCAGGAGCCCCAGGATCGATTCCGAGATCTCCCGGTCGGTCTCGTCCGAGATCTGATCTCCCAGCGCCTGCACCACCTTGGGATCGTCCACGCAGTCTTTGAGCTCTCGTACTGAGAGGGCTCTCTGACCCCGATCGGCGCTTTTGAGCTTCAGCAGCCGTTCCTTGATGGCACGATCATCGGGAATCGCGGGATTTTTAGGGGTCTCTCGGTTCTCGATCGTGTCTTCCACCGCCTCGTCCAAGGTTGGATTCTTGGTCCTTAATTGGATTCTTGGTCCTTGAAAGGAGTCCATCGGCAACCAACGCCATCAGGTTGCCACGGACTTCATCGCCCACGCAACGACTTTGGTGGCTTTGGGCGTTGTCCCTGGATCGGACCCGCCGGGAACGTCAGAAATGCTCCCCAGAGCGAACCTGGCCCGAGTGACACGCTCCAGACCTTGCCCGAAGGCAGCCGCAGCGGACCTGGCAGGTGGAGGAATTTGAGCCCGACGATGTTCTGCCCTGGGACGAATACGCTCCGCGGAACCCGTCGTGCCAGGACGACGAGTCGGTGGTAGGGGGTGAGTGCTCCGAACCTCCCCTGCCCGGAGACGGTCCTGGTCACGACGTTCTGGAATGAAGGCACCACGTAGGGTTGCCCTCCGGTCCGGGCGTTCCGATTCCGGAAGTGGACGCGGACGATGCTGTTGAGTGTCACCTGAAGAACGGTCTTCGGATCGAAGTCGTTGAGCACGACGACGAGCCAGGGGTCGCCGCGAGGAAGCGCGGGCAGAGACCAGACCCAGTTCGCCGATTGATCGTCCTTGAGGGAGGAGCTCTTGAGAAGCACGCCGAAAGTCGGTGTGTCCGGTGCCAAGGCGGGGTATTCGAGAATCTCCCCGAAGACACCCAGGAGCCCCTCGACGTGCTCTGTAAGGACCGTCGGCATCCCGACCGACTCGAACACGTCGTCGATCGTTCGGACCTGGGAGAGAGCTGTCAGAAGACGGCAGTCAGGAGGATCGTGGCAATCCACCATCGACCGCGCCCAGGAGAGTTTTTCCAGCGTCTGCTCGAGACGAAGAAGCCGCTGGGGCCCGACCACCTGCCCCAGAGCCTCCGCGGATCGTCCCCGATACCTTGCTCGTCGGAGAGGTTCGTCGAGTCGCGAGATCAACCCCTCAAGACCCGTGGGCTCGACCTTGAGGATCTCGTCGAGACAAGCTTTCGCCTCGGCTTGTGCCTCCATCAGGGCGGATGGACCGGCGGACGAACGCGCGATCGGCTCCGGCTCGACGTGCCACCGGCCCCACGTGCGGCCGACGACCGAGAAGCCCAACAGAAAGGCCAACCCCAGGCCTATGGGCGCGAGCGACCAGACCGATCGACGCCGCCTTGATCCCCGGGCCCGCCTTGGGGGCTCGTCGGGATTGGGGGCGTCGGGAACCGGATGTCTCGGATCCTCGAGCGGCACCGGCCTTGGCGTATCGTCCTCGAGCGGCCGCTTCGAATCGTGCGGACCCGCCACGTGGGCGGTTCGATCGAGCGCGCCAATGCGTTGTCGAGTCTTTCTGAGCGGGCCATCGATCCTGTCCGTGAGGTCCTGGGGCGATCTGCAAGAGCCGCCGGGGCTCTGTCGCGCCTCGGGGTGCCACCAGGTGACGATTCTGTCCAGCTCTTCGAGGAGCGTGCTTCCGTCAGCGGGACGCTCGTCCGGCTCCCGGGACACGCACCGCGCAACCAGTCGTTCGACTTCCGACGGGACCGTGGCGCCGAGGGCCGAGAGCGTCGGCATGTCCGCCACGGCCCTCTGGGTGGGACCGATTCGATCCTGGGCTGCCGCGCAGAAGATGTTCTTCCCGGCGAGGAGCTCGCAGAAGATCAGACCCAAGGAGTAGACATCGCTCCGTTGGTCCGCTTCCTCTCCCCGCAGCTGCTCGGGCGACATGTACGAGTACGTACCCAGGATTGCCCCTTCGAGCGTGATCTGCGTGGCATCGGCATCGATTCGTCGGGCAAGCCCGTAGTCGATGATCTTCGCGTTGTTCCAACGATCCACCAGAATGTTGCCGGGCTTGAGATCTCGATGGACGATTCCCTCCTGATGGATATAGGCGAGACCTGCCGTGATCTCTTGGCATTTGAGGATGATTGTTTCCGGCGATGGACCGGTCTGCAAGAACCACTGGCCAAGGTTGCGAGCGTCCTCCACGTACTCCGAGACGAGAAAGGGGGGCCGAGCGTCCAGCTCGAAATCGAGCAGGCGGGCAATGGTCGGGTGAGAGAGCCTCTTCAGAATCGAGGCTTCCCTGCGGAAACGGCGAGAGAGCTCTGCCTCCGGTCCGTCAGGAATTCTCACGACCTTCACGGCCACGAGGCGATCGAGAGAGGTTTGACGGGCGAGGTAGACCACGCCCATACCGCCCTTGCCGATCTCACGCAGGAGAATGTATCCAGGGGGATGCTCCATCACGGTTTCGACGCCTTCATCCCTCTCGCGTTGATAAGGTGGGTTCGGATTGGGAAGAGAGGAGGAGCTGGATGAAGGGTGCCCCGATCCGAACATAGCACGGACCAGAGGCAGGCGGTATCGACATGGTTCCCCCAAAATCCTGGTGATTTGTTCATAGATCTTCGATGAAGCCGGAACCAGGCGACTTCGAGCATTGTTGAAATCGGGCAGGAAAAAGGCTAAGTTCCTGAGCGCCGAACGAACCGGCCGGATTGTGTTGCCGGAGTGAGGAGGAGCTGGTTCCCGTTGGTCGATTCATCCCGCAAGATCCGGGTCGTCATCGTCGATGATGATCCCGCCATCATCGAAGTGGTCACGCACGTCATCGGCGAGGATCCGAGGATTCAACTGGTCGGCACGGGCAGGAATGGCCGACAGGCGTTGCAGCTCGCCAACAGCCTGCGACCCGACGTGATGTTGCTCGATGTGAGGATGCCTCTTCTCAACGGCATCGAGGCCGCGGCTAGGATCTCGAGGGTCTTTCCGTCGATCGCCTTGGTGATCCTCACCAGCGAGGATTCGGTCGACATCGTGAAGGAGGCTTTACGAGCCGGTGTTCGGGAGTTCCTCAACAAGACCACCGACATGATCCGGGTGGCTGACCGCATCGTCGAGGCGGAGGGCAAGCGCGATCCTTTGGCACCTTCTCGCGGACTGGCGACGGTCTGGTCGTTTCACGGTGTCAAGGAGTCAGCAGGCTGCACGACTCTCGCCCTGAGTTGCGCGTCGGATCTTGCCTCGATCGGTTTCCGCGTTCTCCTCGCGGAGTTCGACTTCCAGGGATCCGACCTATCCGTCTACCTGAAGCTCGCCCCAAGACCACGAGAGGACACTTTGCTTGCTTGTCTGGAAAGTGAGAGCCAAATCTCGAGCGACCAGAGCCGGCGGTGCATTCGTCCCTGTCGGCTCACCGATCAGTCCACGGTGGAGTTCGACCTTCTCGAGAGCCCGGATGGGCTCGTTCGCCTTCCCCATGGCGTCGAAGAGCGCATCGCGGTTCTCTTCGACCTCTATGTGACCATGTACGACTACATCGTGGTCGACCTTCCCCCGGGGCGCCTGTTCGAGCCGCACTCGGTGCCGCTCCTCGACCTGTCCGAGAGACTCTTCCTCGTGACTCACAACGAGCCGTCTTGCCTGACGCGACTGACATCGACGGCCAAGAGCCTCCAGGACATGGAGTACCCTTTCGACAAACTCACGCTCCTCGTCAGCCATCTCGTGGCACAACCCCATCTCGATGCCAAAGCCTGGCTGGAGGAGCGCATGCCTTCGCTCGGAGATCTCGTGGAGGTCCCGGTGGACGTCGATGCCTGCGCGGCGTCGATATCGAAGGGCGTTTCCGTCCAGATCCACGATCCGGGGAGCGTCCTCGCGCAGTTCGTCCGGTCTTTCGTGGATCGGGCTCTAAATCGAGTCTCGTCGGTCCCGCGAAAGTCGAATCTCTGGCAGGCCCTCAAACGCTGTTTTCGTCTATGAACCCGCCCTGAGTCGGGCGAGCTCAATGATCGCCTTGGCCAGCTTGTCCGGGTCGTGACGGATGACGACGTCCACGCGACGGGACTGATTTCCCGGAACAAGGTCGGTCTCCACGAGACGCCCCCCCAGGAGAATCCTCGTCTTGCGATCGATATCGGTCACCGTCGACCCTCGCGATTGGTAGAATCGCAGTTTGACCTCCTCGATGGGCGCGTTGTTCGCGATGACGAAATCGAGCTTGGTCAGCGGAGTGTGTCGGTGGATGGCTTCGACGTAGTCGCCCAGTCCGAACCGATCCGTTTCGCCGGGCTGGGACATCAGGTTCGACACGTAGACCACGGGAGCCCGTCCGGCGTTGAGAGCCTGAGTCAACGGCCCGACGAGGAGGTTCGGGACGATGCTGGTGAAAAAGCTGCCCGGACCGAGCACCACGAGATCAGCGGACGCGAGACGATCGAGCACCACCGGGGGCGTGGACGGATTCGGGGGAGACAGCGAGATCTTGCGGATCCTCTGCCGAGCCACGGGAATCCTGCTTTCCCCTTCCACGTGTTCTCCGCTTTCCAGGTCGGCACAGAGGACCACGTTGTCGAGGGTTGACGGCAATACCTCACCGCTGATGGCGAGAACGTCAGAGGCGAGCCTGAGCGCCTCCAGGAAGTCACCGGTGATCTCCGCCAGGGCCGCGATGAACAGATTGCCGAAACTGTGCCCTGAGAGCTCGCTGTCGGTCCCGTAACGGTACTGGAAGAGTTGGGACAGGAGGTCTTCGTTGCGAGCCAACGCCGCGATGCAGTTCCTCGCGTCTCCGGGCGGCAGGATGTTGAAATCTCTGCGGAGCCTTCCGGAGCTTCCCCCGTCGTCGGCAACTGTGACTATCGCGGTTATATTGGACGTGTGGGCCTTGAGCCCCCTGACCAGACACGAAAGCCCGGTGCCGCCTCCAATGGCCACGATCCGTAGTCCGTGCGGTCTTGGTCGTCCCCTGCCGGCAAGCCAAGCAGCTTCCGTCTGTGTGGCGACGCGGTCCAGCTCGAGAAACAGACCGATCAGACCCAGCGTGATGGCCAAGAAGCCCGCTCCGGACAGCGCAAGACCTGTTTGCCGTCCATCGGGCGTGAGGAGCTCGATCCCGGGCTGAGCGCAGGCGTGGCCCAAAGCGGTCCCGATCAGGGTCGCACCCGTGCCGAAAACCAGGAGCGCGCCTGTCAGGGATTTCGCGGGTGTTGGATTCACGGCCAGTCTTGAGACGACGGACGCGGGGCATGCGCCCGATCCTTACAGGTCATGCTAGCACTAGCCCATCGCAAGGCACAATCCCGGAACAACTGGAAGTTCGTGACCGGCCGCAGCGCATATGAGGGGCAAATAACCGAATCCATGTGGCGGAGTCGACGCAGAATGTGCGATGCTGTCGGCCGTGCGCGTCCCGAAACCCGCAATTCAATGAGGATCCATGCGAAACCGAAGCCCTGTCTCATCCCCGCAGTTCGTCGACTTCGCCCTGGCCACGGAACTGGTCGAGGCCGTTCGTCGCAAGGGATACGAAACTCCGACCGAGATCCAGCAGAAGGCGATCCCTATCGTTCTTTCCGGTAGAGACGTGCTCGGTTGTGCTCAGACTGGCACGGGCAAGACCGCTGCCTTTGCACTGCCCATTCTGCATCGGCTGCGGAAGCTCCCTCCCGGGCGGCTTCGTTGTCTCGTTTTGACCCCGACGAGGGAGCTCGCGGTCCAGATCGCCGAGAGTTTCCGCGAGTACGGTCACTATCTCCCACTGCAGTGCGGAACGGTCTTCGGAGGGGTCGAGATGTGGCACCAAGTGGCCATGCTCAAGCGCGGGATCGACATTTTGGTCGCCACTCCCGGCCGACTGCTGGACCATATGCACCGCGGAAATGTGGACTTCGGAGCCGTGGAGGTGGCGGTGCTCGACGAGGCCGATCGGATGCTGGACATGGGCTTCATCGACGATGTCCGCGCGATCATCCAGTGTCTTCCGGAACGGCGTCAGACGCTGTTCTTCTCGGCGACGCTGGAGGTGGAGATCACCCGGCTCGCCAAGGACATCCTCCACGATCCATTGGCTGTGCGCGTCTCTCCCGCCTACGCTACGCCCGCGGAAGGAATCCGGCAGGTGGTCCACTATGTGTCGATGACCCAGAAGCGAGAGTTGTTGCGGTATCTGATCGATCGGCACAGGATGCACCAGGCCATTGTCTTCACCCGAACCAAGGACGGGGCTGACAAGGTGGCTCGGTTTCTGGAACACGCCGGTATGAACGTGGGAGCGTTGCACTCAAACAAGAGCCAATCGGTTCGACTCTCCATCTTGGAGGGGTTCAAATCCGGTGACATCAGGATTCTCGTGGCCACGGACATCGCCGCGCGAGGTCTCGACGTCGCCGGCGTATCACACGTGATCAACTATGACCTTCCGTCTTCTCCCGAGGACTATGTCCACAGGGTCGGCCGCACAGCAAGGGCCGGGGAGACCGGAGATGCGATCACCCTGGCGTCCCCTGCGGACATCGGGATGGTCGAAGACATTGAACGGTTGATCGAAGATCGCATCCCTGTCGTGGACGTGCCCGGCTTCACACTTTCCATTCCCGGAAGAGCGCGTCCGCGTCCGGCTCCGCCCCCTTCTGAACCGAGGACCGGGAGGACCGGCGGCCGACGCCCTCAACGCGACGGTTTCAGTCCGGAGGTCGATCGGCGACGCCATCTTCCGCCGCCTGCGCCGCCTGCACCACGAGAACCGAGAGAAGCACGAGCGCCCGGAACCTCTCGGATTGGATCCGACCGTGGTCGAGGCAGGACTCGCCGCCGGATCCAGTGAGCGGTCGCTTGCGGACGCGGTCCTACCGCGTCAAGAGTTGAACCCCGGCCTCACGAAACATGTCCCGGGCCGTCTCGAACTCTTCCTTGGGCATGGACGTCACGCCATCTCCGATGATCACGATGGACACCCCGGCTTGGATCAGGATTCGGGCGCAGCGGGAACAGGGATGGTGCGTGACGTACGCGGTGCAGTCCTTGAGAGAGACTCCGACCCGGGCCGCATGGGCCACGGCGTTTTCCTCCGCATGGCTCACCCAGAGGTACTTTGTCGGACGTTCCAGCCGTGCTGGGAGGTCGGCCACTCCCCGTGGAATTCCGTTGAATCCGGTCGACCGGATCTCGAGATCGGAACCCACGATCACGCACCCGACGTGGGTGTTGGGATCCTTGGATTTCTGCGCCGCGTGGTGTGCGAAACCCATGAAGTAGTCCGCCCAGTTCACCGCCAGCACCTCCACGGGGTCTCCCGGAGTGTCCAGGTCTCATTCTTGGCAAGGCCGCTTACGGGAGAGGCGTTTTCCGCGGCCGATTCCGCACGGTTCACCTTGGGATTTCCCACGACTTTTCCTTTCCGTCGCCTGTGGCCCGCTGTCCCCGCTCTCGATCAGGGATAGTTTGGCCGCTCGGGACAGCTTTTTGATCTCGAGTTCGCGCCGAAGCGCGGCACCTCGGTCGAGCCCCCGTTGTTGATAGACCAGTCTCACAGGGAGTCGCCCTCGGGTGTAGCGGGCGCCCTTCCCCTTTTGATGCGTTCCGATTCGGGCCTCTACGTCGACGGCGACGCCGCAATACAGAGTCCCGTCAGCGCAGCGGACGATGTAGACGGTCCATGGCCTCGTCAAAGGTTCCTCACTCCAGCGTCTCGATCACTCGGATCGCATGGCGCGTCCGCGTGCATAGGGAATAGAGATACACCGAATCCCCGGCTCCGTGTTGATTTTTTCGATAAAAGGGTGGACGCCGCCCCTTGTGTTTGTCCGACACGCCATTGTAGAATCGAAATCACGGTTCTACCGTCGTGCGGAGAGGTGGCCGAGCTGGCTGAAGGCGCACGATTGCTAATCGTGTGTAGGGGGAAACCCTTACCCCGGGTTCAAATCCCGGCCTCTCCGCCAAAACGCTCCGGAAGTCCACCAAACGCCCACTCGTCCGGGAATCTCTTTTTGACCTCGACCCGGGTCATCTTGTCGGCCATCGCGGCGTCTCCCTGGGGCCGATCCTTCATCGGAATGAATCGGTAATCGCGGCTCCCATGGTGATCTGCGGTCGAGATGACCGGATTCTGAGTGTGCCAGATGGAGAGGCCCCGGTTCGCTGGCCAATTATGTGGTTCCGTACACGACCGGAATCCGTCACAGGCTCACGGACTTGGCACCGTAACATTCACGAGGCAGTGTGTCAACGGAGCGACGCTCGTCACTTGCACGGCGGTCCTCTTCCGAAGTCGGCTTCCCACATGAGGACGGTCTTGAGCAAGAGACCTCGACGCTGGCACATCTCTTGCGCGCGTTTCCAGAGCCGCCCCTAACATTGGGGGTTGGTCCACAAGACTTCCCCGCATGTGGCAGTCAAATCCACTTGGAGGTGTGATCCGATGAATCGCAGTTCCTTTGTCAAGCAAGGGAGCATGGTGCTCGTCGCGAGTATTGGTTTGCTTGTCCCATCGGTCCGTGCCGCCGGTCAGCCCAGCACTCTGGACAGCTTGAACGCCGCGCACGCCCGCCTCCTGGCAGCGAAGCCGGATCAGGCAAAAGGAGAACTGCAGGGTTTGACAGCCCGTCTGGAACGGGAATCGTCGCCGGGCAGCAAGAAGATTCAGCATCAGGTTCGGTACGTCGTGCTCGAGCTGGCGACCGGAGATGTAAACGGCGCCACATCCGAGCTCGAAGCGCTGATCCAGGAAACCGAATCGTCCGAACCTCAGGCATCGATCACGAGGCGGCCCAAAGGAGGCGGCCCCGGTGGTGGACATGGTGCGGGTGCAGATGGGAATAAGCCCGGGCCAGGCAACCCAGGAGCTGGTGGGCACCACCCTGGCGGTCCTGGTTCGCACCACAGTCCTCGTCCGAGTTGGTGGCCCCCGTGGCCGTGGCGATAGGATTGGGCCGTCATAGCCATGGCTATGACTACGGCCACAAACTCGGACACAATGACGGTTGGAAGAACTTCTCTCTCAACACCAGCCAAGATCCCAACTTCGGAATGAGGTCCGCGGCTTTCCAGCATGGTTTCGCCGGGTATGCCGCAGGGGACCAACACGGTCAAATCGGGCCATAGTTTTTCGATCACCGCTGGACTGACCAGTGGCCGGCGAACGACAAGGAACGCGGAAAGGTTACCGCGTTCCTTGACCGGTGTGTGGAGAGCGTCGAAACCCTGGCTCCCACAGGAAGTAGTCCAATCATTCCGCTCTGTCAGCCGTACGCCCGCATCCCGCGCCCGCGCACTTTGTAGACTGCACCCACGTGCGGAGTACTCCTTGCGGCGTTTCCGTCAGGCTTGTACCATGGTCTGGAGTGAGAGATAAGGAGGCATGATCGTCTTGGCGGATCCTTCGCGGTCCCTGGTGATGGAGCTTTCCTTGTGGTTGGCGATCGCCGAGGCGTTCATCAGTCGGTTTCGGCTGGAGTAAACCATGAAGAAAAGCACACTGCTAAAGCGGGCGCACGTTCAATGGCTGAAAGGCGTGACCATCCTCCACACGAAGGGCACTCCGTACGAGCTCGGATATCAACACGGGTATCTGCTCGCCGAGAAGATCGGCCTGATGATCAACAGGACGCTCCTCGGCACCGCGGCCTACGTCGCCGCGCAGACCGACACCGATGCCAGGAAGGCCTTGGACATGCTGCGCGCGGGTCAGAAGATGGCCCAGCCGCATCTGCCCGCGGACTGCTTCGAGGAAATCAGGGGCATTGCCGACGGGGCGAGGGATGCAGGCGTATCGGTGACGCTCGACGAGCTTCTTCTCTGGAACACGAACTACGATCAGTGGTGCCTCTACGTCCATCCGTACTATCCGCGGGACGGCCTCGACACTGCAACCGGACCGTCAGCCGCGCCCGGCGCCGCGGGCGGCTGCAGCAGCTTTTGCGCATGGGGCGACTGGGCCGGCGGCGATGGAAGGCTGATCTTCGGCAAGAACGAGGACAATTTCAACATGCCGGAGCAGCTGGACAACCGGGTGCTGGTCATCGCCGACCCGGAGGGCGGAGCCGGTCACGCCTTCACGACCTACCCCGGCATGATTGGGCTGGACGGGGGTTTCAACGAGCACGGGTTCGAGATGATGACGCAGCTCAACTCGATGCGGTACGAGACTATGAGCGGCTGCGGCATCGCCGTCTTCACGCGCCTCCTCTTGACCCACGCATCGACGGTGGACGACGCTGTTCGGATCTTCCAGTATCATCCTCGCTGTACCGGCATCGCTTACCACGTGGCCGATGCGAAGGCCAGGGAGGCCGCCGTTGTGGAGACCTCTTCCAAGATGATCTGCGTGCGCAGGCCCGAAGCCGGGGTCCAGGCGCTGTGGCAGACCAACCACTCCAACTGTTATCCGGGCTGGATGGGGTACACGGGATACAACATGGTCGTGGACCAGGCCCCGGTGAACGAGTTGCTGGATGTATCGACCGTCGAGGCGTGGCAGACCAGCCTGAAGGAACCCTACAACTTCCTCGTGCAGGCCCCCAGCCGGTTTGAACGGTATCGACAGCTCCTTGAGAAGTATCGTGGCGCCATCACCGTGGAGAATGCCATCGAGATACTGTCCGATCGCTTCGATCCGTATACCGGCAAGACGCGGCCGAAGAAGTTCGCCTCCTGGACGAACAACATCCTCTGTACAATATGCGCCCTGTATCCCGATTTCTCCTACGAGGCCGAAGAGCCGGTGGGCTCGTTCAAGGCTCACGTGGGCAACATGTGGAGCATGGTGGCCTATCCCGAGACGGGGGACTTCTGGCTCGCGATCCGTGACTTCCCCGCTCAATACGGCGGTTACGAGCCGTTCAATCTGCGGGAACTCCTGCACCGGTAGCTGCGCGTCGCGCCCATGATTCGGAGCTGTTCCACGGGTCACGACCCGGTGGACCGTTCCCCCTTCGTCGGGCTGAACCAGCAGGAAGCCTCTCACGGCCTTGGCTTGTCCGACTTGCCGGTTGACTGTTCTGCTCTCTGGGATAACCAAGGCCCTGGGAGACATGCTCCCCTGGCCAAAGGCGCGGATTGACGATTCAAGCCTCCTCGCTATAATCGTTAGGAATTACGTTTCCGTGGAAGGTCGGTTCGTTTTTTTCGCCCTCCTTCCTATCGGAGGTCAAAAATTTGAGAATATCGACCGCGTTTTTCGTGATCGTCGTTGTTTGTCTGGTCTCTTCTGTCGACGCAGCACCTCTGGTGTCCATCAATCCGAAGCTCCTTGCGCCAGACAGAGGACCCGCAAGGAGCGATTCGGATTCTCCCACGTCAACGGTGACCTTGTCGGTCGCCAACCTGACGAACAGCCGGTGGCTGTTCGGCGCGGTGGTCGAGGCGACCTCGTCTCCCAGGACCATTGAGATTGGTGTCGGGTCCAACCCGATCGTGGTGCGTCTGGCCATTGAGGGAGAGCTTCTGGTGATCTACCGGGACTCCCCTCTCATTCCTCGGGAGACGATTGTCAATCGCTATCCGTGCCGGGTCACTGGCGACACCGTGGCCGTCGATCTAGGCCACCCGGAGGTTCCAACTACGACGGTGACGCTTCTGAGCGAGGGCTGGGACGGCCGCTCCGGAGGTCAGGTCTACGATGTGGCCAATGAGTCCGCCTACCTCGGCTGGGTCGAGAAGTATCTCCTGACCCCGAAGCCCCCCTCCTCCAGCGAGCCGATGACCCTCTTCTTGCGCATGTTCCTGAAGCGATGTGAGGAAAGCGGTTACGAGTCGCGCGAGTACAGCTCTAATGACCAGTCGCTCTTCGGGTTCCTCATGACTCAAGTGCCGAAGCTCTCTCCTCTGGGCGAGCCGTCACCGGTCAACATGATCAACCGGTTCGACCTGAAGAAGCCGATCGTCTATTACATCCACCCGCAGACGCCGGAGAAGTATCGCGATGCCATGGCGCAGGGCATCCTCTCCTGGAATGATCTGTTCCAGGCGGCTCGCGGCGTACGGCCGATCGAAGTCCGTGTGGGAGATCCCAAGATGCTCCCATCGGACACCCGCTACAACGTGATCTACTGGATCGATCAGATCATAGACGGCTGCGGAGGAGCCATGGGTCCAAACACCGCCGATCCCCGGACCGGCGAGATCATCCAGGGAAGAGTGATGATATGGGGCAGGCGCTATGTTGCGAATCTCACGCGACAGTACGAGTCCGGACGTTCGGAGGTCGCGAAGCCCTCGTCACTTGCGAACCGTGACAGCGGGCCCCAGAAGATGACCGTACGCGTCGGATCCACGCAGATCCTCACCTTCGACCTGGGGTTCGAGGACCCTGTGAACCCCGACCGGACTCTCGAAACCGTGGCCAACCTCCGGACTCCGGTCGAGCTCGACAAGCAGATCGGTGTCTTCTTGCGTGGTGTTGTCTGCCACGAAGTAGGGCACACCCTTGGACTTCGCCACAATTTTTCCGCCTCGGCCGACAGTGAAAACCTGTCTCCACGTGAGATCTCCACGTCCATCATGGACTACTTGGACATGGCCAAAATGGTCGCCCCTGGGATTTACGATCGAGCGGCGATAGCCTATGGATACGGGGGCGATCCCAAGCTCTGGCAAGGGCGCACGTTCCGCTTTTTCACCGACCCCCACTGCGGAGTGGTGCCGGACTGCAACCATTGGGACGTGGGGGATCCGCTGACGTTCTTCAGGTCGAAGTTCGAGAAGTCCGACCGCGAGGCGGCGGATGGCGCGGCCAAGGGAAAGTTCGATGCGGACTCGTATACAGAGTCTGCGGCCAACATATTCGAGCACGTGCGCAAGTACGTGGGCGGGGACTCGGCGCGTTCGAGCTCGGCGTTCGCCTTCATGCATGCTCAGATGGTCTCGTCGCCGCCAAAGAACGCAAACGCGGACCAGATCCGACACAGTACGCTGCGGCGCAGCCTGATCGCCCGGTTGCTCATGGCACCCAAACCGACGGTCATGGAAGGCTCGTGGAGCCCTCTGGCCGCTTTTGGCGCGCTGTCTGCGAAGGAGCGTGGCCAACTGACCGACACTCTGGCTCATGCCGTGGGTAACGATGACGACATCTACGCCTTCCGCGTGAACGCCATCGACTACCTGAAGAGGTTACAGACTCAAGAGGCTAACGCGGCGCTCAAGAGTACGCACCGAGCATTGCTGTTTTCATCGGTGTGGGGAGGACTCGATCCCCTCGGATCTGCTCAAGCCCGACAAAAGGCAAAAGAGCGGTCCGAAATCAGAACGCGCGTCAAGCAGACAATTGCCACATACTTCAATCCGGTCCCGGCTCCTTGATGGTATCCGCCCGGCTTGAAGTCGCTTCAGATCCTCCCCGCCGACCGTCACGATGACAATCGGGGTGGCGGGTTCCTTCCGGATCCACAGATCCGCATACTCCCGCACCCACGGCTGTCAATCGGTCTGTCAAACGGTTGATCATTCTGAACGATTCCTTGACAGTTCCTTGCCGAGGCAAGGGATGCTCTCGCCAGCTCGACCAGGACGGCCAGTGTCATCTCGGCGCAATCCAGAAGGCAGCCGGCCCCCCGTCAATGTCAGATTTGGGCCAGAGGGCTGAAGAGAAGCCGTTGGCACAAACCCTGCAAACAGCTGGTTAAGGTCCCGCCTAACAGTCGGGCAGGTTGTCTACCCGGAACGGAGTCCTGGCCACGACCAAGGGAGGCAAGGGATGGAACTCTCGAACCTGGCGTTTGTCGCGTTGATGGCAGTGGTTGTACTGGCCACACCGGCGCATGCACAACTGGTGGGGCGTGAGATCGACCTGAACGAGCCGCAGGGAAAGCTCGGCTACGAGCAGACCAAGTGGCTGGTCGTCGAGGGCAAACCGCCCGGTCCCGGTGGACCTGAAAGACCCGATGGGGGGCCGCCGCTGCCATCTCAGGGAGAAGATCCCTACGGGAAGCCCGAGGATCAGGTCGTCGGAGCCCTGGAAGATCCGAGCGAAGTGACGCCATCCAATGAGCAGAAACCGAGCTCAAACGGCACGGCTCCCCAAGGTGGGAGTGAGGAGCCGCAGGATCCCGGTGGGGCGGAGGACTTCGAGCCTGGAGGAGACAGTTCCGAGCGGTTCGGGGAAAAGTGACCGGTTGGCCGTGGAGGTTTTGACGTGAATACCTTGAAGAGGAAGGGCTCTGCGATGCTTCCTGTCACGATGGGGATTCTGGGGTCAGTGATGGTCGTGGCGTTGACGACCTCCATGCACAGCGCCACGACCAACCGGTACCTTGATTCTGTGCGGGCGCGCCGCCTGATGTCGGTGGTCTCGCGGAGCGTGGCCTCCGAGGCCTCCTCCTTGCTCGAGGAGAAGTGCGGGCCGATGGTGGCTACCGGGCGGATGAAGGAGCGCTCCAAGAAGCTCCACCAGGATGGTCAGCCCCGCGTGGTGGAAGTGCCCATGACGCAGAAGCTGTTTGCCGCGCAACGCGTCAGGATAAGTCCCGTGTCCGCCGTGTTCTCCCCGCTGAAGCGGCACTGGGATCGCAATCGCGACAAAAACCCGGCTGGCGGCAACGAGCAGCCGGAAGAGGAGTTCCCTCGTGGCGACGGGGCTCCTCCAGTCCCGTCAGGGTCTCCGGAAGAGGAGCCTCCCAAGGATGAAGACGTCGACAAGGAGGAGGAGGCGTGGAAGCCGCCAAAGGAAGGCGATGAGTTACAGGTCGATGAAGGCGAGGAGCGCGAGGAGGGTGAAGACGGCGGCGGAGGGAACGCCGGAAAGGAGAAGAGCCCGGGCCTGGAGAAGGACGGCAAGGGCAACTGGCGCAAGCGCGGTGCCCGGGGCCTCGTACAGTTGAAGTTCGACGTTTCAGTGGAGACGCTGCGTCAACCATTGAAGAGGCGGATTTCTATTCGCCGGTGTGTGGTCCTGAGGAAGTGGGGCTGGCACCCGCTTCGCGTGGACGGACAAGACGTGGCGCGGTCCCAGGAGGCGATCCCGTGATGGAAGTTCCGAGCAGAGTGTGCCGCTGGCAACGGGCGTTCTCGATCCCGGAGCTCTGCGTTGGCGTCGTGATCCTGGGGCTGATAGCAGGTTGTCTGGTGAGCATCCACGTCAATGCGTCCAGGAACGCGCAGAAGTCGACGGCTGTGAACGACGGCATGCAGTCGGTGATGCTCGCGCTGGATGCCATAGGCGACGACGTTGCGGGCATGATCTTCCAACGTGGTGACGACCTGCGCCTGGGGGATGACTTGCGGTCGGTCACGATGCTGGTGACCAAGCCGCTGGGCGACGACCTGTTCAAGGTGCAGACCGAGCGGGTCTCCTACGCCATCGAACCGATCGGGCCCAGCGGGCCACCGTATCGCCTTGCCCGCACCGATTCCCGGGGTCGTTCCATTGTGGGTAGTGTGCTGCTGGCGGACATGCGAGTGCTGCTCGTCCTCTCCGGTCCGCCGTTCAAGCGTCAGGCGCGGCTGGAGATCTGTGTGGTCGGCTGGCAGAGCGAGACCCGAAGGCCGGGCTTTGCCGCCACTCAGACCCGGGCGTTCACGATTGCGGGCCGGCCTCCGTTCGGCGGTAAACACCACGGTCAGAAGGGAGCGTGATTGCGATGCGTCGGAGCTCTGGTCGAGGCTTCAGTCTGATCGAGATCCTGGTGGTCATCGTGATCCTGAGTGGTCCCTTGATCTACTGTTTATCGGGCGTTATCCATTCGACACACTCCGCGAGTCGTCATCTGGACTGTGCCACCGCTCATCTGATGCTCATGGACTTTGGCGAATGGGTGATGGCCAAGGGCCATGTTCGACCGAGGAGACTGGCGATGTCGGGAAAGGACCGGCTTGTCGAGCGCTGGATAGATGCGCAGTTCGTTCTGAACCCACCGGAAAGAGAGCAGTTCGCCAAGAACCTTGGGGGTCTGCTACGGCGCGTGTACATGGAGTTCGAGCGTGCACCCGGAGGGCACCGAGGGATGGCCAAGCTGGTGATCCACGCAACGCTGGATAATGGGACTCACCTGTCAGTACCGATTCTGCTCCGGGGCGTTCCGCACTGGCGCAAGAAAGGGGGCGGCAAGCCCTCTCCCCAGGCCTGACCCTCGCCGCGGCGCCAGACCCCGCAGTGTTCCTGTTCGGTCCGTGCAGAGTCGGGGAGTTCTTCGAATCGATCCAGACGCTCGTGGAGGACCAGAGACTCGGCATCAAGATCGTCCTGTCGTTCCGAAGCGAGTTCCGAGGCGATTTCTTCCCCCTCGAGGACAACTGCAACGGTGGCGGATGGGTTCAGCCAACGCCAGGCGGACAACCTCCGCACGGGACGGATCACTCATCGAGCGAGACTCGAAGATGCGAACGCCGCCCCGGGTCGATGGTCCGGAGGCGGCGTTGTGTGTCACCAGGCTGTTGGCATCCTGTCAACGAAGATACTCACTGAGTCCTGTACGGATAGACCTTGTAGGACCACCCCATACCGACCTTGTACCTCCACAGAGTCACGTAGATCGTGGCGTTAAAGGGCAAACCGGTGATGACGATCTGCCGGGTCATCCCCATCGAGCCCGTGTTCACGAGGTCTGCGGAGCCGCTGGTTCGTCCCACGTACAACCAGTAGCACTGATCACGATTCTCCTGAGACCAGCTCAGAGTGGCTCGCGTGCAGGACAACGGTCCAGGAGGCGTGGGCTGGATGCCGGTCTGGCTCTGGGCAGCCCGGAAAGTGCAGGTCGAAGTCTGTTTGGCCCCATTGATGGTCGACCAAAGCGTTGCGTAGAGGATGCGGCCATCCGTCGGCAAACCCGAGACGTCCGCGCATCTCGCGGAGAGGACAAGGGGCTTCTGGAGGATGTCGTTCGCTCCGGCGGAGCTGCCGATCGTGAGCTCTCGAGCTGTGACCTGGCAGCCCGCGGTCCAGCAGAACTGGGCCGTGGAGTTGGTCAGCTGGCTTCCGGCCGCCGGAGCTGTGAGTCTGGAGAGTTCCGGAGCGGCGGTATAGTAGAGCGCGGGATCGGTTACGATCGCCCCAGAGGCCAGCGTGGACTGGAGAGTGGCGTAGAGGATCGATTTGGGTGCCGGAATGGGAATCGGCACTAGGGCCGAGGAGGCGCTCCCGGGAAGAGAACCGCTGTCGAAAATGTCGCTGGCCCCGCTCGAGGTCCCGATCTTGAGACGAACCTGCTGGACGTTGACGCCGCCGCTCCATGTAAAGGTGACAGGACTCGTGCAGGGGAGTAACGTGTTGCGCTCCGGGCTCCTGATGGCGTGTCCGGTCAGGATACAGCTCGACTTCCCGTACCATGCGTCGACGTAACTCCAACCCAGGAGGTTTCTCGTCCAGACTCTCATCCAGACGTAGTCTCCGGTTCCTCGAGTCAGGTTGCACGGCGTGATGCAGTGAACGCCCGAAAGCTGACCGGAGTTGTAGAGATTCGAGGATCCTCGAGCGGTTCCGAAGTAGACCCAGCTTGCGGTATCGAGAAGTCCGGTCTCCCAGCAGAACTGGATGCACGACGAGCAGGAAAGGGTCGTTCCCGGGATCGGCCTCAGGTTCTCGGCCTTTGCCTGAACCATGGAGACTCCGATCAGTAGGCCCAGAATCAGAGATAGAACCTTGTCACGCATCGTCAACACTCCTCCTACTCTGCGGAATCCGCGTCTGACACGGTCTCGCGCCTTGGCCGATCCCGTTGCCGTGCGGGATGCAGTATACGGGGAGCGTGGTCGAATGGCCAGACGGGGCTGATTACACAATCGCCTCTGACCAAGATCAGGCAACTGGAGCGGCTGGCGTCCTTTCCCTCCGAAAGGCCCCGGGCAGCGCGCATGCTCCTGGAAATGGGCATCGCGGTCCGAAGTACCTCTATTCCAACGGGGAAATGTCAGGAAGACAGATCGCGGCCGGCGAGGAGATCGCGGCCAGCCTCACGACACCGGCCAAGCTCCAAGCCCCGCGCAGTGGCAATTCCCTGGCCGTGTTCGGCCGCCTGAGGATTGCCAGACTGGAGCCGGTCGCCGGCCAGCCGCGAGATCTCGCGCTTGCCGTGGAGCTTCTGGAGGGATCTCTCAAGATAGACTTTCCCGCCGGGGAATCGAGGATCCTGGTGGAAGCGGATCGATGTTCGATCGATCTCACGAAGGCGCGGGCCCACCTTGGCCTGATCGACGACGCTCTGTCCGTCTTCGTTTATCTTGGCGAAGCACACGTCCGGACACCCAAGGGCAACCAGATCACGATTCGTATCGGCCAGCGATGCACCCTGCGATGCACCCTGCGCCACGGAATCCTCGAGGGAACCATCGACGCCATCAATTACGCCAAGGATCCGTGGTGAATTGTTCCGCAACCACGGCCTTCGGAGGCGCGACGAGCGCGGTTGACCCCGCAATCGCGGGAGGGGCTGCAGGTTCCGTGGGCGCGTAGGTCTTGGCGTTGCACGGCAAAGCAAAAGGGACCTTTCCGATTGCCTTTGTCGGGTGATCGGTGTAAAAGGGATCAACCACATTCGACAGGCCCTCTCTCGGCATTCACGCATGCGTCGTCAAGACGAAATTGTCGGTGTCTACGAGGATCAGGACGAAGCCGCACGGCACTACCTACTCCGACACCTGGCCAGTCTACCGGTCTTCGCGGATACGGAACAGCTCCGCAAGTTCCTCGACCGGAAGCTTGCCTCCGCGGTCCCCTCCCTCGTTTCAGCTCTTCACTCCACGCGGCATTCGGTCTCCAGTCGCTTCCTGGCGCGCGTCCTTGCCGCACACGCCACGCTCGCCGACGCGTCCAATGATGGTTGTGCACGAGCGAGGCCAGGGGCGGAGGCCAGCGTCATCCCTCCATCCTGTCGGGCAGAGCACCGCCTTGGATGGGCCGCGCTCATCCGACCGGTCGCCCGGTCGATCGCCGACCGCCTTGAAGGGTCTGATCTCTATCTGTTCCTCGGTGAAGCAGGCGATGATTCGGCGGTGCCGGATCTCGAGGCAGGGCTGTCTGGCCCCGCATCTTGGGCCGCCGCTCGAGGCCTTTGCAGAGTCGGCAGCGAGTGCGCGAGGGTTGCCCTGCGCAATGCCATCATGTCGGACACGAAAGCCGGCGTCATCCTGGAAGCCTTGGGTAACGCGGCCTTGGACGATGTGCTCCCGGACGAGGCTCGTTCTTTTCATACCCGGCCTTCCGAATACGCTCAGGCGCTGGTCGGACTTGGCGAGAGGGGCATCGGCCCGGCCTGTCGACTTCTCGAGTCCGGCGAACGATTCTGCATTCTCCACGCGCTCGAGACGCTCCGCCAGATATCTTCCACGGCCGCAAGTTCGGCCGTCGTGGCGCTGTTGTGTCGGGCCGGCGATCCGTTCATTCAGAAGGCGTGCCTTCATACTCTCCAGTCGATCGGCGACGCCTCGGCCGCTGAAGCCGTGTCCGCCGTCATTCGGTCGGGGTCGGATGATCTCAAGAGCACGGCGGTCGAGACTCTGGCAGCCCTGCGCCTTGCTCCCGACGCGCTGCGTGAGATTCTCCGACCGATTGAAAAATCGTCCCACGCGGCAGTGTCCGCGGCTGTGGCGCTCGCGTTCCTTGGAATCGACAAGGAGTTCGTTCGGGGACGGCTGGTCGACCTTCTCTGCCGTGCGGATCCTTTGGGACGTCTCGTGGGGATCCACATGCTTCGCCACCTCGTCTCCGCATCGGGACTCCGCATCCTGGACGAGGTTTTGCGCGTGGAGAAGAATCCAGTCCTGCGCAGAGAGGCGTTTTCCAGCTTGGAGGAGTACCTCGATCTGCCGAAAGTGGTTGGCACTTTGCTCGAGGCCCTCCGCTCTTCCGAACCCGCCGACCGACTTTCGGCCGCACGTCTTATCGCCTTTTGCGGAGTCGTCCAGGAGGAAAACTCGTCCGAGATCTCAGCTGCGCTGGGGACGGAGAGCAACCCCCGTATCCGGAGGTGGTTGATCCGCGCTCTGACTCGATCTCGGCGAGATGCGGGCGTCGACCTGGTTCTTGAGTCTGCCCGGCTGGGAGATGGGGAGGTCGCGGGCCTGCTCGACCTGGTACCGGATCCAGGGCGGCTGGAGGACCTCGTGCGGACCGGGTCGGAGACGGTTCGTCTCGGAGCCGCGCGTGCTCTCATCCTGGCCGGGTCGGAGACCGGGGTCGACGCTCTTGCGGATCTCGCGGTGCTCCAGCCCGGCGGCGTCGCCCGGATGGTCCTGGAGATCGGCGGCCTCATAGATCACGCGGCCGCCACGCTACCGCCGGGGCTGTCTCGTCTCGTGACAGGACGAGCTTCGCCGTGTGCCCAACCGGAAGTCACACCACGGGCCGCAAGCGAGAACCGAAACAGACTCGAGGACTTCCCCGTTGGGGGAGGAAACGTGCTCTCCGACGAGACCGTGAGTCAACTCCAGACCGTCTATCCGCAGGTTCCGGAGAGTCATGAGCCCCTGTCGATCGACCTGGAAGTGCTCAGTGGCCCCGGCTTTCGGACGAGCGTACCCATCGAGGACACGGCTGCGCGCGACGTGGCCGCGGATGCTCCAAACGAAGGCACTCCCCCATCCACGACCGGACGCCGCCGAATCGTCACCGATCCGATCTTGTCCGACCCCACGCCAAAGCCTTCGACGCGGCCAAGCGGCCGGACTCGGGCCAGCGCAGGTAGATCCGACTCTCCTCCACAACGCGCGGAGCGAATCACGGGGAGAGAGCGACGGCCTCCCGTTGATGGAGCTCCTCCTCCGACCGACTCCTCCAGCGGAGGGGCAACAAGCCGCACAACGGGTCGACCGGGCGCTCGCGCGCGCAACAACGTGGTATGGACCCTGTGCGCAAACCATCCGGAGGCTCTCTCAATAGGCTATTGCGAACTCTGCAACCGAGGGTTCTGTAAGGACTGCGCGAAACCGGTGCAGAACGTCAAGATCTGTCCGGACTGCCAGCGAATCATGATCCCCGTCGCCGAGAAGCAGGCTCAAGAGCAGCTCCAACGCTCGCGATCGCGCTCTCTCTGGCAAGAGATGTCGGTGATTCTCCGCTATCCGTTTGGGGATCCGATGGGCTTCGTGATCCTGTCGGTTCTCGTTGGGTTCTTTGCGCTGGCCCGCTCGGTCGGGATGGGGGTACAAGCCTCATCGTTCGCCGTCATTCTAGGGCAAGGCCTCTTGATGGCCTACGCGTTCACGGCTCTGTTGCGGGTCTCACGCGGCGATTTGAAGCCGGCGATGCCAGAGCTCTCGGGTTTGGATGACTTTGTCCGCCCTCTCAAACTCTCTGGCGGAGCAGCCCTCATCAGCATCGGGCCTCTTCTCGTGGCCCTCGCGATCACCCCTCCTCTCACGTCGGCCTGTCTTTCTTTCAAAGCGGTCGCAAATCAACCCAAGCGAGCGCCCCATCTGCGCGACGCCCCCATCCCACGGCCTTCTCCCGTTGATACCGGCAGCGCCGAGGGTGAGTCGGAAACAGGGGAGAACTCCGTCGATCCGAATCAGATCCTCCAACAGTTGGGCGATCAAGCGCAAGCCATTCAAGAGCGCAGCGGCGAGCCGGAGCCACAGTCCGAACTCTCGGATCCGCCCGTGAGCTCCCCGATCATCGGACTTCTGCTCATCCTCTGTGGGGGGGCGTGGTATCTCGCATACAGTCCGATCGCGTTCATGGTCGCGGCGGCTTCACAAGACTTCTGGCACACTCTCGATCCGCGCGGCGGCGTCGCGTCCATTCGGGCTATCGGCGGTCTGTACTGGCAAGGGGTGGTCCTCTGTTCCGGTCTCATGCTCTGCGGCTGGCTGATCCGTACGATCGTTCTGATGATTCCTCTGGCGGGCTACTTCTTGACCGGATTCGTCGACTCGTATGTGCGACTCAGCATGAGTTGCGCGTTGGGGTTGATCATCCACAAGAAAGCTCCGGAGTTGGGCCTGGAATAGACGAGCAGGTCCCTCTCTCCGAACAGCGGCTTTCCCTTTCCGTCCAACCGGGCAGCGGACACGAGTGATGCTCCAGGCGGCTTTGACGTACAGAAGGGCCGATTGATCGGGCCAGAAGAAGGCGATCTCGAGGGAAAAGGCCCTCTTCAAGGTCAAGGACGGGCGTTCAAGCCGGGCGGGTCACTCGAGCACCCACCCAGGATCGCCTCGACCAGGTCCGTCGGGATCTGAGGAAGGTCACAGACGAGGGCGAGGCCCTGACCACGGCCCTGGCAGAGGGGAGCGCCACGGAGAAGCCGGCCTTCATCATCAACCGCCTCAACGCCCTGGACGAGCGCCGCCGCCAGCTTCAGGACGAGATCTACCGGCTGGAGTTCCAGCCCGACGATCTGGGCCGCCGGGTGGACAACGCCCGGGTCGTGATGGACATCCTGGACAACTTCCGGCACGAGTTCCAGAAGGCGCCCCCGCACTTGCAGAAGGACCTGATGAAGCTCCTGGTAAAGGAGGTCATCTGCACCCCGACGGAGATCACTCTTGGGGTGTACGACGACGTGGAGGAGCTGGGGTTCCGGGTGGACGAGGGCGACGGCGACGGGGAAGACGGTGGCGGAAGGCGGAAAAGGGGGCAGCGGAGGCAAGGACGGCAGCGGTGGTAAGGGGGGCGGCGGAGGCAAGGATGGCAACGGCGGTAGAGGGGCCGGTGGTGGAGGCGAGGAAAGCGGCTCAGGAGGCCGGAAAACCAGAGGGCGCACCCACAAGGTTTTGTCGGGTGCGCCCTCTGGCTCCCCGGGCAGGGCTCGAACCTGCAACCCTCCGGTTAACAGCCGGATGCTCTACCATTGAGCTACCGAGGAATTTCAAGAAGGATGGTAGCATAGAGCAAATGGGAGTGCAAGACCCAAATCCTTCACCTCATTCTGGCAAAACCAGTGATCATGAGCATTTCGAGGACATACACTTTCACTTCCCTGGACCCCAGATGTGCCCCGGATGCAAGAAAGAACGAAGTCGCCGCGACCCCCCACTCGACATCACCGTTCCAAAGGTGG